>Ga0222712_10001684_pt1 | contig 26712 bp, 49 predicted proteins | sample C33_657DmetaG_FD_165043 | JGI IMG/M metagenome (GOLD analysis project Ga0222712, IMG submission 165043) | Estuarine water microbial communities from San Francisco Bay, California, United States - C33_657D | ecosystem: Environmental > Aquatic > Marine > Unclassified | place: USA: California... | reverse complement strand
TGACCGTGCTGGAGTTAGAGGCGGCGTGGAGTTAGATGTCGGCGTGGATGTAACGGTCCGTAGTCCACATGAGGTTATTAAAGAACGGCTTGCCCGATTGGCCGCTGGTGCACAGCACATGATTGAACTAGAGATGGATAAAGACGGTGCCTATATAGCACCCGTTGAGAAAAAGGATGAAGCGGCAAGCTCAGAAGAAACCTACTCATGAGTATAAACAACTTAGAAGAACTAGCGGCTCGCCTGGCAAAGCGGCTTGAGGAGGACATAGTTCTGTGCTCAACTCGTGCTGAACACATACGGGTAACGGCTCGAGCTAACGAAGCTGTCGAACTTCTAAACAATATCAAGATGTTGACAAGCGGCTTGGCCATTGAGAGCAAAAAGTAAAAAGCGGCATGGGGTATAGGAGGTGCCAATGTGGACATGGAACGGATAGTGACGGTGTGCTACTTCTGTAAGGAGTCGTACGAGAGTGCAGAGTTAGACGGTGCTCATAGATGTAAAACGCAAACGGAAGAGGATCTCTAAGCGTCAGGGATTCAACGGATTCGTACAGCCTTAATTCTAACTGTGTATAGATCTGGCGGCTGGAGGATCAGAGCTAGTAGAACCGTAAGTTGTTCGTAGTGTGCAAATGCGGGTTCTTCCTAGAGCTCCACGCTCAGAAAATTAAATAGAAGCCGCACATCAAGAAATTGTTCTCATCTTCCTAGCTCGGCGGAGCTGGCGGCGGTTCTGGCGGAGGAGGCGGTTCTGGAGCGGGGGTCCACCACTTAAAGAAGTTGTTTGTTTCTACCAGCTCCTCAGGAGCTCTGGATAGCAAAAAGTAAAAAAGCGGCCTGGTACAGCAGCTGTGAGGACAATCTACAGAAGTTGTTTACATCTCTACCTGGTTAGCTCAACGGGCTCGACGGCTTGACAGTACTGGTAGGGTAGCTTTTGGCAGCACTGCCAAAAGTTAAAAACAGAAAATTGTTTAGATGTTATTTAATCGGCAAGCGGCTTGGTACAGCGGTTATTGACAAACGGCTTGAGTCATTGCTACCATAACGGCATGCCTATGGAACCCGTCTTCAATCCGAACGATGCATTAGTGCCGTCTGCCCGTAACTGGTCCTGGCAAGATAAAGCGCTGTGCAAAAGTAACGGCGTGGACGCGACGGTGTTCTTTAATGACGACATGCTTCGCGGTCCTGAGAAGCAGGCACGGGAGAGTGCCGCTAAAAAAATATGTACGGCATGCCCTATCAAGACGGAGTGCTTAGAGCACGCATTAGCGGTGCCCGAGAACTTCGGTGTGTGGGGTGGCTTGACAGAAGACGAACGGATGGTTATCGTTAAGTTTAAGAGATCAATTGACAGAGCAGAGAAAGCGGGGATTAAAGCGGATGCTACTTCTTGGGTACATAGCGTACAAAGTGAATCAGATACAGAAACAACTATTAATCCCGTCCGAGTCGGATCATAGAATCGCTGACACATTAAATCGCTGGATAAATAATCGTTTAGATAAAGCAGATCCTGATAGATGTTGCACCCATGATGGTCATGAGAACTATTGTGTTTGCTGTATGAATGAACACGAAAAATGCCGTATCCAAGATTAATTTGACAAACGCTTGATCATGTGATTATAATATTTCTATGACAAACCAATATAAAGCAGTAAACTCGAAAACCCTGAAAAGGCTGATCGATACAGCGAAAGTGCTCAACTTCAATCAGTATCCTGAGAAGTCGCACAACTTCAGTACTAATGGCATCCATGTTTTAAAAATGGTTGTCCAAGACCACAAAGGTCATACAAACAAAGACATCATTCATCACAGAGTGTCTGTGCTGGCTAATGTAGTTGGCTCATACATACAGTTGTATGGAAAACCTAAACCAGTAGAGTTCCTACTTGACATTAGAGATGAAGACTGGAATAATCTAGTTGATGCCAAAGCAATGGCAGATAGCGCAAGGGAATTAAATGTCTAAAGAAGTAAGGGTGGCTAATTTACCTAACTGCGATTTTTGCGGACAGGTTGCTAATTATGATGGACAAACAATACTTGGCGCATCATGGGCAAATATGTGTCAGTCTTGTTTTGAAACTCTTGGCAAGGGGCTGGGATTAGGGCTAGGACAAAGATTGGTGTTAAACAAATGACAAAAAATAAAATTATACTTATGGTAGTTGCGATATCAGCAACTCTACTTCCCCTTCAGTCTGCGAGCGCGGCTGGAGAAAAGACTTTAGTAATTATTGACTCAGGCATAAATACAGATTTGGCTTGGGCTAAAAGTGCGGTCATAGATGAGGCATGCTTCGTTGAGTTTAATAGATGTCCAAATGGCTTCTCACAAATGATTGGTGCTGGTGCATCAAAGATTACTCCTGCTATGACAACTGCTGGTTCATTTAGTCATGGAACTCAAATGGCTTCAGTTGCGGTTGCGGTTGATCCAAATGTAAAAATTGTTTCTATCCGAGTTGCTGGTATGACTGCTAAGGGCGTTCCTAATCCTTATACAGCCAAAGCAATTTCTTGGGCGTTGGATTATGTGGAAGCAAACAAGGCACGACTAAATGTCGGTGCGGTTTCTATTTCACTAGGTAACTCTTACAAATCAACTGAGTGTCCGATAGTTGGAAACCTACAAACACAAATTACTAACTTAATGGCTTCAGGAATACCTGTTGCTATTGCGGTTGGTAATGGTGGCTCTACCAAGATTGATTACCCTGCTTGTATCCCACAAGCGATTGCGGTGGGTGCAACTGAGGATAGGTATGCCATGAAAGAGGTGTCAGGTTGGGTGTATCCAATTATGGCTATCTCTAACTACAACTCTGATGTTGATTATTTTGTAAATGGTAAATACACGACATCTGATCTTTCAGATAATAAAAAGGTTTCTTTTGGAACTTCTAATTCAACTGTGGCTTTTGCTACCTATCTAACCAAAAGACTTTCTGCTGGCGAGAACCTAACTGCGGTTATGGCTAGCGTTAATGCTTCTCTAGTCAATGCCTACAAAACCACGACACTCTTTTATCCTAAGCAGTTTAACTTGACAAACAGTTAAAAACTGTTAAGATAAAGATACCTAGAAAGGGGTAGCCAAATGGCTAAGTATCAAATGCTGATTTCTTTCGAGACAGATAAAGAACTTTCATCTGACGAGCAAGATAATTTAGTAGGGCATGTAGCACCACAAATTGAAGAACCTATTACAAGTGAGGGAGATGATGAGGAATACTCAACATCAAACTTACAAATCTCACTAGAGGAGATTAAGTAATGGGTCAAACAGTAATTTGTGAATGCGGTTATCGATTATCTACAAAGGCTAGAACTTGCTTTAATTGTGATCAAATGTTTAATGAGGAGTTAGAAGCCTATATTGAAGCAATTGAAATTAGAGGAGATTAAGTAATGAGTCAAGCAATTTGGCAACATACCATTACACAAGACATGGTCGCTAAGTTAGATGACAATCAACTAAGCCTATTTATAGATTCTTTAGAGAACTCTATAGATGAAATATATTCAAACTTTGATATAGTTTCTACGACAGAAAAGGGGCAATAATAAAATGGGTCAATATCATGTTCTAGTAAACCTAGACAAAAAAGAAGTTGTAACACCACACGGGCTCGGCATGGGGCTAAAGCAATGGGAACATATCGGGGGAACTGCTTCACTAGCAGATGCTCAGTATATTTTGACCATGACTTCTCCAAACCGAGGCGGGGGAGATTTACCCGAAACAGGCATCTCAGGTCGCTGGGCGGGCGACAGAGTTGTAGTGCTTGGTGATTACACAGAGGATTCGGATTTACCTAGTATCCCTAATGCTGGCTCGCTCTGGGGCGAGACGGATAAGTGGGTAGATATAACGGACTTTGTTGCTACCGCCTTTGAAGCGGTATTCAATATAAAAATATCTGGCGAGGGTTGGAAAACTAGAGCAACCGTAAACAACTAAAAGAAAAGGAAAACAACATAATGAGTGCAATAACAAATGAATCACTTGACATCAGATACATTGAAGGAAAAGAACCTGAGGTTTCTTTCACCGTAAATTTTAAAGTGCATGACCCTGCAAAACTAATTTCTGCATGGGCACAGACAACATTAGGTAAGCAAGTACTATTACAAGATGCTGACGAAGCCATCAACTGGGCAGGTTGTATAAAAGATTTACTTATGGAGAACTTAGATGAACTTGCTTGGGGAGTTGAACTAAACTCAAGCGAGGCAAGTGCTAACCCTAAATTAGCACTTGATTACTGTGAGTTTTTTAACCCTGAGACAGGGGAAATTAGCGAATAGTAATCGCACTTAAAAGGCGTGTCTTTTAAGCCCGTATAGAAATGCGGCAAAGGCACGCCTTTTGTATTTTCAAAAAGACCCCCCATTCTTCCTAGACAAAAAAAAATGTAAAATGCATCTATAAAAGTTGTTTATACACTACTCCGCAAGTTGGAAGACTCCTTAGCAAAAAGTAAAAACCAGGCTCAGCGGGCAAGCAAAAAGTAAAAAATTGCCGCTGGAAATTTAACTGAGCAGATGCCGAAGTTATTGTGATGTGGTGCTATTCCGGCGTTTGTCACCTGAACGAGTGGCAAGGGTGTTTGACAAAAAGATGCGGGTCTTATATGATGTCGTTTCGCACCGCTTGTATGAGCGATTTGTGAGGGTGGGTTAGTCCGCTACCTGCGAACACGGATTACAAAAAACTAAGGGGGAAATATGAAAGACGATATACAAGAACGCTGGAACGAAGGATATTACTCTGCTCTAAATGGGGCAAAGATTATTCGTTTTATTGGAACTGTTTCCGAAGAGTTTGGAACTGGTTTTCCACAGTTTCTAGTAAAACTCTCAACAGGGGAAATTATAGAAATGGAAGTTTCTAAAGACCCTGAAGGCAATGGTGGTGGGTTTTTATTTGGACTTCCTGATTTTACTTTGCCTGAGTTTCGTGAGAATTTAATAAGGGGGAAAAATGCCTAACTGGGTATATAACTATTTAACAGTAGAAGGTTCTAAAGAAGACATAGCAAAATTAAAAGCGCAGGTTGGCGCAACTGTCAAAACAAAATATAAAAGCGCAGATGAAGTAGATGAAGTAGTTGATAGAGAACCTATCTTTTCTTTTATGAACATACTTCCCCCACCAGAGGATAAGTTAGATGAGTATCACGCTGTTCATGGATACTCCAATGGAGAAAAAACAGGCGATACAGAATACAACTGGTATAACTTTAATGTCCGTGAGTGGGGAACTAAGTGGGATGCTCGTGATGTAGAACTTACAGAAGAACATGAAACATGTCTTCGCTATAAGTTTGATACTGCTTGGTCGCCACCAACTCCAGTAATAGAAAAACTGGCACAACAAAATCCTAATCTAAACATTAACTTGGAATATCGTGAAGAACAGGGTTGGGGTGGAGAGATTGTTTTTAATGGTTCTACTGCTGAAGTTATTAAAGAGTGGGACATACCAGAAACTCATGCCGAAGAAATAGAAGCCAACTATGGCGATTGCTGGAGATGTGAAAACTTTGATGGCGATTTTAGCGACCTTTATCAAGATTGTCCTGAAAATCTAAAGCCAATAGAAATCCACGCCAAACAAGAACTGGTATTGACAAAAGAAAAATAATTTGATAAAGTTCTATCAAGCCTAAAGAAAAGGGGAAATAAAATGGGTGATCGCATGGTAGTTGGGTTTCAGGCAAAATCTGCCGACCCAATAATTTATATCTACTCCCAATGGGGTGGAGAAGCACAAAAAGAAATCCTAGTAAATGCTTTACAAAAATCAGAAAGTCGTTGGACAGATGCCGACTACGCAACTCGTATTTGTATTTCACAAATTGTTGGTGATAGTTGGAACGATACTTTGGGACATGGCATCTCAGTAAATACTTTCTGCTCACCTGACTACGACACAATTCAGGTAGTTGAGTGGCATAAAGGAAAAGTATCTATTCGGGAAACAAGTAATCCTGAAAATGTTCTAGGGGAAATAAGCCTAGAAACTTTCTGCCAAGACGACACGCTGGTAAAAGAGCAATTTGACAAAATAGTCAAAGGTATGTAATAATAACTACACCTAGCAAGAAACCTTAACCTAGAAAGGAAAAGAAATGCTGGATAAAGAAAAGAAAGTTCAGGGAGTTGCGGTGTATGCCGAGTTCCGAAAGCCGGGACAAGTCATGCAGATACTTGTAACACCTGACGCATATAACACTTCGGGAAGCCTAGTTCCAATGTCTTTCCACCGCAGAATAGTTACACCTGCGACACCTAAGAAACAATGGAGAACTACTTCCATTAACTCTAAAGAAGTAAAAGATTTGATTGATAATAGTCAAGTCTTACCTGATAGTGCTAAAGATGATTTTACGGAAAATCGTATGCGCTATACAACTTCCTATTTTGACAACCTTATTTCTCATGGTTGGACTATGGAGAAAACTCCTATCCTTACTGAAATCTCTCGTCATGACGCAGATGATATTGGTAAGAGCAAAACACCTAACAAGGTTATTTATCGTATTCATATTTCTAGGAAAGCACTCGCCTTTCCTGAATTGGTATAAGGGGAAAGGGGATAAACTATGACTACTCTAAAAGAGAAATACAAAGAACTAAGTCCTAATCTTTCACCAACTTATTGGGAAATGATTATAGATGTAGCAACGCAAGGAGTAAATGAAAATGCGTCAAAGCAATTATCTACCAATGTGCTTCCGCAAGGACGCTATGTTGAGAGAGCGATTGGCTCTGACAGAAAAGCACGCAAAACAAAGGCAGACGCTCTCGTGAGTGTTGAGGCTTTGGGTGGCGAAAGTATTTACTTGCGTCCTAATGGTTCTGCCTACCATGCTCGTATATGGGGTCAAAACAAAGATGTAGAAGTTTTACGCAAAGCAAGAGAAGCAACAAAGCAATCAGTTCTAACTGGTGTTGGACAACCAATGTTCGCCATGCTTTATGGAGTTCCCGGAACAGGTAAAACTGCGCTGGTTGAGGCTTCTTTCGGCGAAGGTGTTCGCACACTACTTGGAAATGGTGATGTAGAAGTTGCCGACCTGATTGGTTCTTATGTCCAAACTCCAAGTGGAAACTTTGAGTGGGTTGATGGCGACCTAGTTAAGTCAGCAGAAAATGGGGAAGTTTATTTCATAGATGAGATTGGTCTGATTGACCCTAAGGTTCTTTCAGTTATTTACAATCTTATGGACGGAAAAAGAGAGATAACAATTACTGCTAATCCTGAAAGAGGAACAGTAAAATCTCACCCTGATTTTTATGTAGTTGCCGCAACTAATCCAAAGGCTCCGGGTGTAAGACTTAGCGAAGCATTACTATCTCGCTTTGTTGTCCAAGCAGAAATGACAACTGATTGGAACTTGGCTCGCAGTTTAGGAGTGCCAACACAAATGGTAACTTGCGCACAAAACTTGTATCGCAAAGTTCTGAATAAAGAAAGAATAAGTTGGTCGCCACAAATGCGAGAACTTCTCGCCTTCCGTGATATAGCAACAACTTTCGGAACTGAGTTCGCTATTGCCAACATGATTGCGTCAGCCCCAACTGACGATAGGGCAGTAGTCGCAGATGTTCTAACCCGAGCCTATGGGGTAGAAGCAAAGCCTGCCAAAATCTAATTTATTAGATTGGCTGGGTAGGGTCGAGAGCGTGTTTCTCTAGGTGAAACTCGCTCTCCCCTATTAACTTGACAATAAATACCTAGTATGCAATAATTAGATTAACAAAGGGGGTAGTAAAAATGGCTCATATAAAAATGAGTGAAACTCGTGCCGAAGCCACACCTAAAGAGTGGTTAGGGATTGGTAGAGATGTTGGGCAGTTAGCAAACAAATGGTCGCTTCGTGAGGACTTGGTTGCTTATGTTGGTCCGGGTGCTGGTGGCTCTGCGCCTGCGTGTTACAACCCAATGACAGCAGAAGTAGAAGTAAATGTTGATGTCGCTTTCGGAAAAGGAGTTACTCCACTAGAGATTGGTGATATTTCTAATCGCTCTACTCAGTATGAGTTTCCTAAAGCAACTGGCGCAATTATTCATGAAGCCTTTCATGCTCGCTTCTCAGGTTGGTCTATGCCTAAAGCGTATGAGGAATTAGAAAAAGATGAATACAAAGCCTTAATTTTATTAGAGGAAAGTCGTATTGAGTATCAGGGTGTTGTTGCTAATCCAAAGGCTCGTGCCTTCCTTCGCTCTTGCGCTATGGAAATTGTTATTGGCGATACAAAAGATATGGAAAATGAAACACAAACGCAATCACTAACTAATCTTGTTGGACTTGTTCATGCTCGTATTGACGCTGGTATCTTAGATGAGTATGAAGTAAAAGATGTAACTACAATTATTGAGAAGCAACTTGGTATTGATGTTGTTTCTAAATTAAGAGAAGTAGTTCGTAAAGCGCAACTACATGATAATCACAAAGACGCAACAGAACTTTATCCACTAGCAAAAGAGTGGGCAAAGATTGTTCGTGATACTGCTAAAGAGCGTGGAGATGAAAACGCTGGTGAAGGTATGAAAATGCCTAAAGAACTTCTTAAAGCAATCATGGGCGCACTTGGAGAAGCAAGTGGTTCAGTAGAACTAAATAACTTTGGCGAACTTGCCGAGCAAGAACAATCTGAGGATTGGAAAGAGGAAGTTAAGGCTAAGGCTTCTGACGCTAATGAGCAGAAAGAAAACGAAGTGGTGGCTCAGAAAGTATTCAGTAAGAGTTCAGGTCCGGGTCAATCAGATACTAATAGCACTTTAATTGAGAGTAGAGAACCTACCTTTGAGGAACTGCGTGCTTCTTTAATTATTGGTGAAGCGTTAGAAAAAGCCAAGTATCGTGAAAGAGATGAAATACAAGTTTCTAGTTCCGTTCCACCCGGAAGACTTCGCTCTCGTGCTATTGTCCAAAATACTGCTTATCGTGCTAGAGGACAAATGGCACAAGCAAAACCTTTCCGTAGAACAGTTCGCAAACACACAGACGAACCAACTCTTAATGTTGGTGTAATGGTTGATATTTCAGGTTCTATGGGAAGTGCTATGAACCCTATGGCTACAACTGCTTGGGTAATGAGTGAAGCAGTAAATCGTATTCAGGGCAACTGCGCTATGGTTTATTACGGAAATGATGTATTTCCAACTTTATCTGCTGGACAAAGATTAAGTAAAGTAAATGTTTATTCTGCTTCGGACGGAACTGAAAAGTTTCAGAAAGCCTTCCAAGCACTAGACGGCTCACTAAACTTACTTCATGGAACTGGCGCAAGACTTCTAGTAATTGTTTCTGACGGAGAATACACTCCTGAGGAAAACAAAAGAGCAAGAGAAGTTATGGAAAAATGCAAAGCGTCAGGCGTTGCGGTTTTATGGTTGCCCTTTGATGATGGCAGAAGTGCGAAAGATATTGGTGGAGATTACGCCGAGATTGTTCTAAATATAAATCAACCTGCTGAAACTGCCGAAGTTATTGGTAAGTCAGCACAAGCAGTTATGACAAGAATTGGTGAGCGTGAAAGTGCTTAACCAAAAAGAACGAGTGGAACTCCTACCCCTTTGGGGTTTCACTCTGCTAGTTATTTGCGGCAGCGGCGAAAGCAAAAAGTAAAAAATATGGAAAGAGATGAAAGCAAGTTTGTTATTAAATACGCATCTCACATGTTGCCTTCCGTTGCGCATGGCATCACAAGATTTGATGCTTGTTTCTATGCTGGTGAAGGTCATATAGCCACAGTTTTATATGAAGGCTTTGCCGTTGATATTTATTGCGACGGAGATACAAAAATATATAACCGAAGCACAGATCAGTATTACACGGGCGGTGCGGATTTAATATTAGGCGGCTTTGATACGGACACTAAGTTTCATAAAGCAACTGAGGACGAGAGCCTAGTTATGGATATGAACTCTTGGTTTGACCTTTACTGCTACGGAGAACACCTTGATGCGGTAAGCCACATGTTAAACGAGGCTATTGATATGGCAAAAGATTATGTCTACCAAGAGTATTTCTGGGCTGAAACACTTCTTAACATGCTTGACAAATAAAGAATATTATGAAATAATATATTTAAAGCGAAAGGGGAAAAAGTAAAAAATGCATACATGTCAGATTATGTTGGTAGAGGCAGATAGCGCAGAGCAGGCTCTGAGTTATGTAAAAGGCACAATTACCCATGCGGAAACTCCTTACCCCGCTTGGTCTGATTGGCACGGAGGTTTAGGTGAGGGTTTGGCTGGTCGCTGGTCTGGATTATTTCAGGGCTGGGAAGAGAACCAAGATGTTCTTTGCTACACCGAAAATAAAGTTTTAGCAGATGACATTATTAAAGAGTTTGTTTCTTACCGAATAACTGAAGCCAAAAATCTTTGGGACGAAATGAAAAAAGGAAACGGATTTGATGTAGAGAAGTCAATTTCTGAATACAATCCTTACGAACAAAGATTTGACGATAGCGGTATGAATATGTGGCGACTACAAAGGATTTCCAAGATACTAAATAATGATTGGTGTTCTGATACTGGCGTATATGACTTACAAGAGCATACGGCTAACTTAGAATACTTTAAGAATAGGCTTGACAAAAATCCTGAAAAGCAGTATCTTGTTCCAGTAGACTTTCACTTTTAAGACAAGGGGTAATGATGATAAGTAATACAACTATTTTAATGCGGACACCAACATGTTTAATGTGTAGTGCTGGTGGGTTTGTAGAAGTTTTTTCTGAAGGATATATGAAATACAAACGAGGTGTGGCAATACAAGAGGCTTTTCCTGAATTAGATAAATCTTTAAGAGAACAAATTATTTCAGGAACTCACCCAAAGTGCTGGGAGAGTATGACAGCCGGATTGGAGAACGAGTAATGATAACTTGCCAAAGTTGCGGTTGGGAGATTACAACTGATTTTGATTTATGGATAGACAGTATGGGCGGTGCGGTTTGCTTCTGGGATAAAGGAGTAGAAAAGCCACACTACCCACGAGTATTGGTTTCAGCGTAAAAGCAAAAAGTAAAAATCAGGTGGTTGTTGCTGCTTGACTTTTTATTTTAAACTGGTATTATTAGATCAACAGTAAGAAAAGGGGAAAAATGGAAAAGCAAAAAGCAGTAATAATCTCAACTGGGGGACACAAGTCCGTTGTTGAGTTTGAGTTCGGCAAGTCTTATCAACTACTTAGTGATGCCGTAGGTGGCATGATTGAGTGTGTTAGTTTAAAAGATGCGGACTTATGGTGCAATGAAAATGGCATCGCTGAAGGTCTGGAATTAAACATGATTGCTTCGGCTATCTATTCAGATGCCTTCGGTGCTGGTAATCCAATTTTAGGTAATGTAATCATTACTGGAAGCGTTGATGCTGAGGGTGAGACTTTAGGTCTTACTGATGAGCAAGTCGCCTACTGGTTGGAATATAACAAAAAAGTTATACCTACCGCCTACCTAATGAGTGGCATGTATAACTAATAAACTTCCCACAAAGAGAAGATCTGGCTAACGCTGGATCTTCTTTTTTTTTGTAAAAGTTGTTTGGAAGTCTGCGGCCCTGGCTGCTCTGGTACAGCAAAAAGTAAAAAAATCACTTGGCTGCCGCTGCCAGGTCCATAAAAATATTTTATACTTTCCTGACTTTTAGACTTGACTTTCCTAGAACAAGGGCGTATTGTGCGCTATGTAAGTGAGAAACTCTCTCTTACCGAAAGGAAAAGACACAATGACAAACAATGTCAAAGGTGTTGTAGATACAGTAGTGGCAATTCGCACTACTACTACAACCATTAAGAACGATACAAAAGTAATCGCTCTTGATGAAACTAATGCTAAAGAACTTCTAGCGAAGTTTGAGGCAAACAAGGCAGACAAGGCAACCTTAGAAGCCCAATACAAAGAACTACAAGCCGAAATCTATTCACTTCTTGGATACAAGAAGGTTGGCGACAAATGGATTGGTGTCGCAGATGAAGGCACTATTGACGGAGTTTCCGTTATCAAAGTAGGAACACAAACTCGCACTAACTTTGATAAAGAAAAGTTTTTACAGGAAAATCCTGAACTTCTACCGCTAGTTGAGGCTTTCACTTCACAAAGCACCAACACAATTCTAAAGACAACTCGGTAATGCCTAAAACTAAAAAGAAGCCCCCGCTAACTGCGGGGGTTTCCCAACAAAGGGGAAAAATGACAACAAAGACACTAACAATAGGTGAAGCAGTAAAATCTATGAACTTTCTTGCCACTAACTTTATGGAAACAAACGAGTTAGACAGAGAAGCGTTAGAGATATCTAGTAAAGCAATAAGTAAAAATCTACTTATTCGTGATTACTTTATGGGTATGCCGAAAGACTTCGGATTACCTTTTATGACTTCTCTATGTAAAAAAATGATAAGTGAGGTAGATAGTTCAGAACTTCTTGACTTATACGCAATTTATTCAGCGTTCTTATATGAGGGTGGAGAAAGCGAACTTGCTTTAGATAACCTAAATAAAGCGTCAGAGATAAACAATAAGCACCCACTAACAGAACTGTTGGTTCGTGTTTATGAGCACGCTTGGGAAGCAAGTAGTTTCTCTGAGATGAGAAGCGATATCCATAGCAAAGTTATTGCTGAAGCAAAGAAATACGCAAAAGACGAAATCTAAAACAAAAGGAGAAGCCCCGCCAAGTGCGGGGTTTTTTCTTAAGCAGCAGTAGCAAAAAGTAAAAATTTACCAAGATGCCTAGTGCGACACGACTAAGAACAACTTGCCAAAGTAGGACATGTCTGTTAGTATCTGCTTTATGAAAATAAATAAAACACCAAGATTGATGTCGAGAGGCATAGCCGACCCGGTTAAAGCGTTTGGTCAATGCTTGTGGCAATCAAAACTTTATGCAAAAAAACATAATCAAGGTTTAATTAGAATTACTGGTGCAGATTATGGAAAAAGAGAGCATTGGGCTATCTACACCGATATAGGTCAAGAGGGTAATGAAAGATTTTTATACAGTTATGGATTAAGTGGAGTGATAATTGATTTAACCGCTAGACAATTTGATGAAACTCTTCCCGCAAGATACGAAGATGAAGCCTCTGAATGGATGGATAAGGCTTGTTTATGGTTGGGCGATAACTTAAATTATGAGTTGTATTTAACATCTGATTCTCAAGCAGAGCCGATTAGTTGGGGCTATTGGGAATCAGACAACGACGGAATTGAATTACCTAGAAAAATGATGGGTCAATGGAATATATCATTATTAGGTAGTTTGACTTATTAACTAAAGTATGTAATAATACGGATATCAGGGAAAGGGGAAACAAATGAACTCTGAGGTATTAGAACTAAAGTTAAACGAAGAGGAAGCGGGCTTCGTAAATATGGGCTTGGCATTGCTACTAGAAATGCTTGGCTCTGATATAGATGGCTGGAAAAATAAGAAGGATACTTCTATGGATAAGTTATTCTTTTTAATGGATACCAAAGTTGGAGTTGCTAATCTTTGGCGCAAGGTGCTTATCACCGCTGGGGCTGACCCTGAAGAAATTGCTGAACACTTAAGAAAGCAGGAGTAATCATGGCTGGGCACATTACAGTTAGAGAGTTGATTGACAACTTGATGAAGGTAGAGGACTTAGACTCACCTGTTATCTATCAGTATTATATTGGCGAACACTTTGAGGTTTCGGATAAAGTATTCGCTGAAGTTGCTAACGAGTTTGAGTCTGTGATTCCATGTTTAACAAATTCTTACGACACGATTTATCAGACAGTTAAGGAAATGGTGTAATAACTATGATTAAAGAAGTAAAGTTGGAATACACAGTAGATACTCTTGCTAAGTTGGTAAGAGATAACTACGGAAAGAACGCAGTTGAGTATCTAGTTGGTAGATTAACTAGTGTGATAACTGAGAAACAACTCAAGGCTTTGATTGACTATGAAAAGGGAATAGATGGATAACATACTTCCAAGTCGAACAGTAATGTTTGTTGGCGATTACTTTACGCTAATGACCACCATTGTCTTAGATGAGAAACTAAGAAACGAAGGCGAAGCCGACAATGACTTTGCGGTTCGTGTTGCGTCTGTATTTATGAATGAATACTACGGCTTTGATGTAGCGTCAGTTGCTAACAGTATTGGGGTTGTAGATGAAGAAGGGGTAGAAGTATGAACGAAACAAAACAAAGCGTGTTAATAAGGTCGCAAACAAAGGCACAATTAACAAGACCTGCTAAAGACGAATACGACAGATTTGGAAAACTTTCTAAGAAAGAAAGGATACTTGAGATGATTAAGTATCACACAGAATTTTTGATTGCGGACAACTTTGACAAGAAGAGAAGCAGGTATCACATAATAAAATTAGAAATCTTAAAAGTGATGTTAGAAGAGGAGATGAAAGTAAAAGATGATTAAAACTTCCATAGACTTGTTTGATGAAACCTGTAATGCCGTTTCTAGAGGAGAACTGGATAAACAATTAGTTCCCCTTAAAAAACTTATAGAGGAGCGACTAAGCGTTGTGCGGGTAGATGCGGACATAAAGGATTTCGTAGTTGGAGATAGGATTGTTCTAAATAGTAGTTGCGGAACTAAGTCTTTGATAGGAGATGAGGGAACTGTGGTTGCTATTAGGAGAAGTAAAATCACTATTACTTTTGATAAACCTAAAGGTAGGTTTGCTAGAACAAACTCAAAGGGAGAGATTTACTCTGCCAATGCCGTAGTCCCTATATCCATAGTTGATAAGATTTAAGAGCGTCTGAGCAAATAAAAAGTAAAAAATCAGGCTAAACTAATTCTCACCTTGGGTAGCGGTTAATCCCCTTTTCCGCCCCGAGTTGAGAGCAGAACACACCCCTTCTTGCTCCGCCGACCCCCCACCGATCTGGGGGGTTTGGTGTTTAATCCAACAAAATCACCCTTTCGAGAGTAGGGTATTTTTTAACCATGGAGATTGTAGATAAGTATTACCACTCAAATGGTTCTGCCGTTCCCTTTATTGCCGCCCTTGTTGATGATCCCGCTGATGGAGATACAAAAATTGTTATCATGTTTGACGAGAGGGACTTTACTGCTGTTCTTTCGCTAGACTCTCTACTTAGAGATGAAGATATTTCTGCAAGAAACAATGGATATCACGGAGATAAGTATGAAAAACTTAGAGAAGACTTGTGGGACGGGTTTTTAGACTAAGCAAAAAGTAAAAAACAATTGGGGAAAAGACTATGACAACTATTGCAGCGATACAGGGAGAGAACTGGGCTGCCATAGGGTATGACTCAAGACTGACTGAAGACAATAGCAAGATCTATACGCTGCCTAAAGACAATGGAAAAGTAAATAGAAACGGTCCATACTTAATTGGCGCGGCTGGAGATATGCGTGCCATCAACATACTTACACATGTCTTTAAGCCACCTGCCATAAATCCAAACCTTTACGGGGCAAAGTTAGACAAGTTTATCTCCTCAGTCTTTATCCAAGATATGAAACACTGCTTCGAGGAGAACTCTTACAGCAAAGATGGAGAGCATGACTCTCAGGTAATGGTTGCGGTTAATGGAACTATCTACGAAATTGGTGATGACTTCTCATGGGCACATGATGAAACAGGCGTATATGCCATAGGTTCTGGTGGTGGATACGCAATGGGAGCAATGCTGGCAAGCCTAGACAGCAAAAAGAAAACCTTAGGCACAGCCAAGAATGTTATTAGACAAGCAATAACTATCGCTGCCAAGTTAGATCCAAGCACAGGGCTGCCGATCAATATTGCGGTGCAGCACTTCGGATCTTAAAAAGTTGTTTCGATCTGACTCAACTGACACCTGAAGATATATTTTTTACTTTTTGCTAGGAAGAAACGCCTGAGCAGTATACTTGCCAACAACTTATAAACATGATAGTATCTGGGTTGAAAGAGGGGGAAATAAAATGGCGAACTTCGACCTAGTAAAAGAAAGAGTTGGCGATGCTAAGGCTATCGCTTGGGATAGTTGCCACAAGATTTACTTGCTAATGGACGATGAGCAGGTAGAAACAATGCGTGGCTACGAGTATGACCCACTAATTACAAGCACATATTGCACACCTGAAGAAATGCTAACAATCTTGCAAAACTGGTATTCAAATTCTTGCGGGCTTAGATTTATTCAAGCGGTTACTACTAACCACATAGATCCAAACGCTGGCTTCGAAATCCTAATAGGACAGGGTGAACATGAAGAATACGAGGGGAACTAATGATAAATCTACTAACAATAAAGTGCGTAGAGTGCTCACAAACAATGACCCGTGAGGATTACGCCTACGGACACGATTGCGAATCTGCGTAATATAAAATCAAATTAACTCCTTGCCTTACGGCAGGGAGTTTTTTTATTGTAAAAACCTTTACATTTTTTTCGTCTAGGCGGTATGCAGATCCAAAAGTTGTTTGTAAATCTGGACTGACAGCAGCATGGTCATAGCAAAAAGTAAAAAAATACAGCAGCCTGGCTATTTGCCGCTTCGTAAGTTGTTTATAGATTTCAAAGCGGGCTCAAAGTGAGCGTAGGAAGTCAGCGCTTTTTCTGAAGGACAACTATGGGAATTGTTGCCTTCTTGACAAAAGGTCAGGAAGGTGCTATTCTTACGAAACAAGGTAGGAGAAAGGGGAACTCAATGAGAGGCTTACCTGATAGTGCGATAGTAGGAACTTATGGTCGTATGAAGCACATGAGGCGCAAAAGACGCCGTAGTGCTAAGGACTACCAAGCAACTGCTGATTTCTTAAACAATATAATAAACAAGGCAATACAAAAACAATTAGATAAAAAAAGTAATTTGACAAAAGTCTAATTATTTACTAAAATACAAAAAGAAAGGGGGGAACTAAATGTTTTCTTTACAAGATGAAGCAATAGAACTATTAGAAACAAAAATAGCACCACGCTCTTATACGATTGACTATCCAAAAGAGTTATGGTCAGAGGTTCTTCCCGGCTTATGGCAGGGTGGAACTGATGATGATGACATACACGACCAACTAGCAACTCCAGCAATTACTAAGAAGGATTTTGATTTGGTAATTACGGCATACGCTTGGGCTAATCCTGTTGATTGGTTTGTCAAAGAAATCCGTTTCGGATTTTATGACAGCGACATGGCAGACTTTGACCCAAATGACCTACAAGGAATTGTTCGCATGGCACATGAGGATTGGAAGCGTGGTCAGCGTGTCTTAATTCGTTGCCAAGCAGGTATGAACCGCTCAGGTTTAATCATGGCTCTAGTTCTTATTCGTGAAGGTTATACGGCAGATGAAGCCATTAACTTGATTAGAACCAAGAGAAGCAAGCACGCCCTATTTAATGGTCGCTTTGAGAAGTGGCTTAAAGAGGCAAGCGTTGAGGCTTGGAGAAACTAATGCCTAGATACGAGATCATCTTAGAAAAGAACAAGACAAAGGTTATACGAGCATCTTCGCTAGAGGTTGCTGAAGAAAGAGCAAGCAAGATGGAAGTAGATGGTTGGGCAGTTATGCGTATCTACGAGCAAAAGGGACAACACGCCGAAAGTCAGGAAAGTTGATTTTGTCAGGAAAGTCTGTATAATTATCTTATTGACAGATTGTCAATAGAACTAAGGGGGTCTATATGAAAACGAAGGCAAAGTTTATTAGACGCAGAGTGGTAGTAGCACTTGTGTTGGTTGGTCTTATTGTTTGGGCTAACAACGCAACTACACCCGATATGTGTAAAGTGCCGACAGAGCAGATGAACCAATTCTGCCTAGATTTGCTCTATCCGTGAATATAGAGCCAAAGAAATTTCAACCGGGTGTAGCGGCACAAAGTTTTGCAAGGGTAGAACTAATCAAGCGCCACCGTGCTGAATATGATGAAATATACCGAGCAAAAATGATTGAGTTAGGTGGCACTCCAAAGCCGACTACTCAAGAAAAGATAGAACTGTTAAAACAAGAAATAGAAAAATTGCAGTCAGAAATGAAGACAAACTAATGTCTGATACGCATAATCACCTTGAACAACTAACTGAGAAATGGAACGAAGTCCCTAACTGGACAGTTCTTGAGTATTGGAAAGGAAAAGGAAAAGAAAGTAATAAGTTCTATTTTAAGATTTATGAAGATAGAACAGGAGAGCATGCACCGTTCTATTGCTTAGAGGAAAACAAAGAAAGTAGGACTTTTATCTACTGCGCCACGAGGAAAAAAGACAGAGAAGGGTATATCTTTCACCTAGAGGAAATAGATATAGCCCCACAACTAGTAGGAAGTGAGAAATAATATGATACTTGACACGGGAACAATGGTCGCTATTATTATTGCGCTTGCATGTTCATGCTTCGTAATGGTGCTTTCTATCGTAAAGTATGGTGCTTTATTTAGAGAGAACCAAGAACTAACCGAGAAACTAAGGAAAGGTAAAAAGTAAAAATGGAACAATTTCCAGAGTGCGACACCTTTAAGTGTCAGTTTGAGTGGATTGATTTGTCTAGCAACTTCTTTGATATCTCAGTTTATACTCCCGCTGCGCTTGCGGTGTTGTTTGGAGTTTTAATTTACAGAGCCGTTAAGAGAAAACAAGGATCTGGTTTTAATGGCAAAAAGTAAAAAACTAGAAAGTCAGGCTGCAGAACTGTATACATCTGGTCTGGCTATCGATAGTGTTGCGGCTGAACTAGGAGTTTGTTATAGAACTGCTAGGAAGGCTATCCGTAATGGTGGAGTGCAACTAAGAGATCCTTCTTCTCGTTTGAGAGGTCGGACTAAACCTAACAAAACGAAGGGCAAGAAATGAATAACTTAAACATAGTATGGACTGCCGTAGGAACAATAGTCTTAGGACTTGCGACCCTACTGTCAGCATGGCAGGGTGATATGGATTATGTAGTGGCATTTGGTCTTTTATCGATTGCTTCTGCTACTTTGGCTAGTCGAGAGAAGTAAGCCAAAAAGATAGGTTTAACAAGAGCCCCCTAGAAATGGTTGCTACTAGGGGGTTTTTTGCTGTATCGGCGTGTCTTTGACTATTTGTCAGGAAGGTGATACTATTTAAACTAAAGGGGGTATTTAGATGAAAACCATCAAAAAGCAAATCATTTATATTTCTTGCTGGAAATGTGGCAAATCTATGGCTGTAGCGGAGATTGACTACCGAAATGGGCTCATTTGCGAGAGTTGCTGACCCTAAACCTTACTTTCCTGCACTATTTATGGTAATCTAATACCTATAAAGACCGAACGACTTACGGACGCATTAGAAAGGTAGTTGTAATACCTGTCTCCCCAAAGCGGGTGGCACGGGTTGGCTAGTTAAGCAACCTTGTCTCTGTCCCCTAACAAAGGAAAATCAATGCACAAACCTAGTAGCAGAGTTGTCGAACAAATAGCAAGCATATTAATTGCGGTGATGTTTGTTTCGATCTTCTCTACTTATATTCAGTCATCTGTTGCACAGCAAGCAATACAAACAAAAGATGCAGTAAAAATCCAGATTGACAAAGAAATAGAAGAGCATAAAGTAAAAATTAAGACTCTAGAGTTAAAGAAGTTCTCTCAACAGAAGGGTTCTTTCTCTGACGAAGAGTTAGTCAAGATGTTAAGCGCAGTTGGGTTCGAAGGTAAGGCACTCAAAGTAGCGTGGGCAGTTGTGAAGAAAGAATCAAATGGACGCCCCCTAGCCTTTAATGGCAATGTTAAAACAGGAGATAACTCATACGGCATATTCCAAATCAACATGATTGGTGGATTAGGCGTAGCACGGCGCGATAAGTTCGACCTTGACTCCAATAAGGACTTGTTCGACCCAGTTGTTAATGCCCAGATTGCTTACTACATGAGCAACGAAGGAAGCGATTGGTCAGCATGGGGGGTAGGTAAGTTCCCTTATAATGGTAATACCGAGCAAAGCAATTTTAATCTATGGATTACCAAGTTTCCAGAAGGAGCAATCTAATGAGCGATGAATTAAATCAAGAAGCCCCAACCAGTTGGGAAGCCCCCGCTGAGGCTGAAGCCCCTGCGGTTGTTGAAGTTGTTTATACTCCATCAGAGCCAGAGCCAGAGCCAGAGCCAGAGCCAGAGCCAGAGCCAGTTGTAGTTCCAGAGCCAGAGCCAGTTGTTGAAGTTGTTGCTACTCCAGAGCCTGCGGCTGAAGTTGAAACACCTGCGGCTGAAGAAGCAAAAAGTAAAAAATCTACAACAGCAGCCAGTTATCAAGATGGAGAAGTTGTTGTCTTGTCTAAGTTAATTCTTAGCAACAAAGAAAGAAACTCTAGGTCAGTTGCTTTAGTTCAAGAGCAATTGATATCAAAAGGATATGCCGATGCCGATATAGATAAACGAGGTTGGTATAAGGAAAATACCCATAAGGCATTATTAGAGTTCTGCGGTAGTGAAGGTATTAACCAAGCCACATTAAAGAAGTTGTTTGCTAATACAAAGGTAGCAATAGCCTACTAGAATTAAAAAAGCCCCCCTATGCGGGGGGCTTTTATCAAGCCTTTTTAGGCTAGAGATAAGGCTGTTTTTGGGTGATTGAGAACAATAGCCAAGATTTCCTCAGCGTTTAGCATACGGGCTTCCTTGCCGTAGCCTTCTTCCATAACAATAACCTCAGAGATGGGTGCGGTGGTGTCAAGTAGTAATTCTCTAACCTGTGCGGTGGTATCTACTACAAAGTTGTAGTGGTGTCCTTCTGTTGTGATACTCACTCCATGTTGTGTCATTTGTTTCCCTTTCGTATTCCTAAGCACCCCTTGTGCTTATAAGCATAAAGATATTACACATATTTTTAGTTGTCAAGTATCTAATATAGGCGTGTCTTAATCAGGCAAATATTCTAAGAATATCTAGAGTAAAGGTTGATAGTTAGACTTAAAGGCAAGAGCAGTCCAGCCATAAGCAAAGGCTTTCTTGCATTACACATTAGAACAATTTTGCTAGTTGTAAAACATCTAAGCCCTGACATATCTAGGCTAACCAAACTTGAGCCACCTTGACTCAACCTTGACTACAAGCCTGTGCCTATAGAACAATATTAAATATAGATATAAAAAATAAAAGTATTTCTTGCCTTAAAACCTAAAAAAGTAAAAAAGCCTAGTGTCATTAAAAAAATTTCCGGAAACGATTTAGAAAATGTCGAAATGCATGCAGAGCCTTCTCACAGGCCAAAAGCAAATAATGGAAACCTTCATATTTTTGTTTTTTCGTCCAATAAGCAATGCCCTTTTCCTGTACGACATTTAAAAACAATGTAAAATAGAACAGTGAAAAACAAACCAAAATTACCTAAGGAAGAGATTAAGTTTTTACTCTCTCTTTCTCAGGATGCATTTACTGCCCGCCTTCGCTCTCTCTGGGAAGCAGGCTGGTCGCTTGGGGTTATCGCTGAGTCTTTTACTCCGCCTAAACCAAAATCAACTGTTCATTTCTGGGTTAAAAATGCTACTCAGCAGGAACAAATAAAACCTATTCCAGAAACTCCATCCAAGTCTTTAACGGTTCTTTCCCCTATCGCCGATACGCCTAGACTTCGTTCTATATCTCTTGGTGTACCCGCTGAGGTTAGAGCACGTCTAAAACACCTTTCTAGCCTTTCTAGACGCTATAGATCAAAGAGCGCAGCAAATAGTGAACCAGCTTTAGCAAATGTTGCTTTAACTGAACTTGCAAGGAGTCTACATAATCGAGGAGTTGCAACCGCTACTATCGCAGAGGCCGCTGGGGTCACATATCGAGCCATGGCTAGAAGAATAAGCAATGGCTAAGACATATAAAAACTCTTCTGGCACATACTTAGATAAAGATCTAGTTGTTGCTGTATGGCTAAACCCAGATAAGCAAGGTTCTAGACCAAACGCTAGACGTCTAGAAACAATTACCTCTAAGGAATCTCCTAATCCAATTGCTTTTCCATTAAATCTTCTTAAGAAAAATAAAATCTGGGCTCTATGCCCCGTTGTAGTTAAAGTAGAGGACATAGATGTATGGTTAACTCCTAAAGGTGCTTCCAGAGAAAAACCTCTTCTAGTACCTCTAACAATCGCTAAATCATATTTCGGCTGGGAAGATTTTCACATACCTTCCGAGTATAAGGAGGTTGTGTGAACGTGGTAGCTGATGTATTTCCAGCGATGGTTGCCTTAGCCTTACCAGGATCTTTAGAGGACATAAATGAACTTTTACCTAAGGGCCCATCCCCTGCAGGTACTAGGCATGTAGATAGATGTAGGGCAATCCTGCTAAATAATAAACTTTTAATTGCTGTAGATACCCCTACAGGAGCCAATGTAGTCTTCAATGAAACTTATGTTTCTCATAGCAAGATAGATAGAGTCCATAGGGTTACCACCGAGTCTGGAAAACTTATTGCATTTACTAAAGACGATAACTGCGGATGTGGCTCTAGGCTTAGGTCTTGGAATCCATACGGATCAATCATCACCGTTGGAGGGGAAGAGTAAATGGATAACTTATTTGAGTTATCAGTGGCTGGTCTTGCGACCTATAGAATAGCAAGGCTTATTGTTAAAGACGAGATATTCTCTAAATTAAGAAATGCAATTTGGAAAAAGTTTCCTCCAGAGAGATCTAAGTTTGGTTATCTATTTACCTGTATGTGGTGTACTGCAATTTGGGTCGCATCACTACTTGAAATATCACGTATCATTATCCCTAATGTAGTACATCCAGTAGAGGTTGTTCTAGCAATCTCTGCTATTGCTGGTTTGTTGGCTGCGTATGAAGAAAAGTGATAGTTCTTCTACTCCGCCACAGAGACGAGGAGTTTCAAGGGTGAGTGTTTTTAAACACCAAGAGCCGATAGAGCCTACCCCTATTGTTGCGTCTGAAATTGCTCCAAAGAAAATTAGAAAAAGAAAAAAGTCTACTACTCGTTCAACTCAGATAGTTAGAAACATTAAACCAAAACTTACAGGCGCTGCTGGAATATTTATTTCCTCTAATGCTCAATCAGTTTCTTATTCAACACCTAGAACTTTAACTGCTGCTGCAGTACAAATTAAAATTAATGATAAAGGCGAGTTTGAACAATTCAAACAACGTCGCTCTGCTGGATCTAGTGCATGGCAATCTGAAGCATGGGAATACTATGATGCCATCGGAGAAATCAAATACGCATTTAACTTAGTTGCCTCCGTTGTTTCTCGTATTCGTATTTACGCTGCTGCTGTTGACAACGCTGCAGAAGCACCAGCACCAGTTGCGCTATCTAGTGTTATTGATCCACGTTTAGCTGCCGCTGCGGAGCGAGCACTTGCTCGTTTAGATTCCGCGTACGGTGGACAAGCAGGACTTCTTCGCGATGCTGCATTAAACATTTCAGTTGCTGGTGAATGTTACTTAGTTCAAATGCCAGAACGTGCTGGTTCAGGAATTCCAGAGTCTTGGGATATTAAATCCGTAGATGAGATTATGACTGACACTCGTGGTGGATTTAATGTTGTTGGTCGTAGAGAACAAAGTATTGGTGGAAATATGACAGCCAATAATAAACTTTCTAAGAGTGCATTTGTAGGACGCATTTGGCGTTCACATCCTCGTTACTCAGATGAAGCAGATTCATCTCTTCGTGGCTTACTAGATCTTTGCGCAGAACTTTTACTTCTTAATAGAACATTCCGTGCTACAGCACGTTCACGTCTAAACGCTGGTGCACTTTATTTACCAGACGGCTTGTCAGTTGCAGCAGGTGGCGACCCAGATTATCCATATGACACAGATAGCGAAGCGAATCCAGGATTTACTGCAGAAGAAGCAGAGGATGAGTTTGAAGAACAATTAATTGACGCTATGACAACTCCTATTCGTGATGAGGAGTCTGCTAGCGCAGTAGTTCCACTTATTATTCGCGGTCCTGCCGAACTTGGCGACAAGATTAAACAATTTAAGTTTGAGCGTTCATTTGATCCAGCACTTGCTTCTCGCGCCGACAGAGTGTTAGAGCGAATCCTTCAAGGACTAGATGTTCCTAAGGATGTTGTTACTGGTCTAGCAAACGTTAAGTATTCAAATGCACTTCAAATCGATGAGTCACTATATAAGGCACATATCGAACCATTAATGCTATTAATTGCTGATGCTTTAACAGTTGTTTACTTACGTCCATACCTTAAGGCACAAGGATTTACTGAATCAGAGGTAGATCGAATTGTTGTTTGGTATGACCCTTCAGCAGTTGCTACTAGAAATGATAAAGCAGCCGATGCTGACTCAGGATTTGATCGTGGTGCTATTTCTTACGACTCATGGAGACGTGCTCATGGATTCTCATCTATGGATGCGCCAACACCGAATGAACTTGCTATCCGTATGCTTTCCGAAAAGGGCTCAATTGGTCCAGAGTTAACAGAAGCAATGTTGAACACTGTTGCTCCAGAAATGATGAATGCAGTTAGAGATACACAGCAAGAAAATTCTGTTGCTCCTCTGCCACCAGAGGTAGAACAAGTTTTACAACAAGCAACACAACCCCCCACTGAGCAACAAGGAGTTACACAATGAACGTAGAAAAACCAGAACTAGTTAATGCTCTAGCAGTTGGTCTTAGTGATGCTGTAGTACTTTCTCATAAAGTGCAAGGAGCGCACTGGAATGTTATGGGACCTGACTTCCCAGAGTTTCATGAGTTCTTTGGTGAAATATATGAAGACATTGATGGATCTATAGATCCTTTTGCTGAAAACATAAGAAAACTTGGAGCCATATCTCCATATCGATTAGTTGAGTTTGCTCGTATGTCAAACATTGAAGACACAGATGTAGGTTATATGTGTTTAGATCTTGCTAGAGACATTCTTATCTATAATGCTGTAATGCTTAACGATTTAAGAAAAGCATTTGATATAGCAAACCAAGCAAATGAGCAAGGTATTGCAAACTTTATTGCAGAGCGTATTGATATGCATGCCAAATGGGATTGGCAATTAAAAGCAACTACTAATCAAGGAATGTAATAAATGTCAAAGCAGATTAATCCATTAGATTGGGTAAAAGATGAAAATAGGGACTACATCCCTCTTTCAGGTATTTCTGCTGCTGGTAAAGGTCCATGTTGGGATGGTTATAAGCAGGTTGGAATGAAAAAAGGTAAGAATGGAAATATGGTACCCAACTGCGTTCCTATCGATGCTTCAGATGATTCAGAGTTTGCAGCAAAAAATAAAAGAACAATTTCTCAGACTCCTGCTCCTAAGAAAGATCAAGTTAAGGGTTCTAGTAAAAATAAAAAAGGATCTGCATCAGGTTCTCGTAAAGTTGTTTTTTCTAAAGCAGTAGAAAACTCTCTTAAAGAGAAAGTCTCTAATCATAACGAGAAAAGTCCTAAAGGAAGAAGAGCAACTTTAGGTATGTTAAAAGCAGTTTATCGTCGTGGCGCTGGAGCATTTTCTGTTTCTCATCGTCCTGGTATGAACCGTAATCAGTGGGCAATGGGAAGAGTAAATGCTTTTCTAAAACTACTTAAGTCTGGCAGACCAACAAATGCTGCTTATAAGTCAGACAATGATTTGCTACCATCTTCTCATCCTCGTAGCACTAAAAAATCAAACTCTATTACTGCAGCAGGTTTAGTTCCTGAAGAACAAGATTTAGCAAATGCATTGATTGAGATCTCGCAGAAGTATGGAAAATTTAATGAAGACGAAGAAGGTATTTGGGCAGGCTACACGCCGCCAGCGGAAAATGAAGTTGCTTCTATTGGTGTTACTTGCGCCAATTGCGTTCTATATGCTGGGGGTTCGAATTGTAAAATCATTGCTCTCCCTGTTGAGCCAACAGGAAAATGTAGATTTGCCGTAATACCTGACGGTGTTGTTAATGTAGAAGGTAGTAAAGATTTAACTCAAGTAAAAGATGAGCTAGATGAATATGTAATAGATCAAGAATTAAATGTTCTACTAAAGAACAGAGAAGATTATGAAACTGTAGAAGATGCAATTTTTGCTATGACTGAGTATCTAGGTTATGGGTATGAAGCAGAGCCTGCAATTAGAGCAAGTTGGTTGAGAGCAGTTAAAAACGGAGAAGACCCATTCTTAAGAGCATCACTGCTTGCCTCACTTGGAGCAGGTAGTTTAGATGCAGATTTGCTTCCAGTATTAGAAGAGGAGGATCAAGCATGAGTAGAGTAAGAAGAATTAGTTATGCCATCACTCCTGAGGGTCGCCGTGTTAATGCTATTAAGCAAGCAGTGGATTTAAGGGATAAAGTTTTATCGATTGTAGACAATGCTAACTTTTCGACATCTACTGCAAGAAAGATTACTAAAAAGGCTGCCTTTTCTGTAGTTATGCGTTCTCTAGAAGAGAGTAAAGGATTACCACTATCTCTTCGCGAGCACTTAGCAATTAAAGAACTCAATAAGTACATATCACTTGCTAAACACAATAAGAGTGATTTTTTCTACGCAACTAACACAGATCTACTACCAATCTCTCACCCGCGCTCAACCCGCGAGCACTCTATGACTGCTAGTGCATTAAGAATTGCACGCTCTCGTTGGTTTGCTGCTGATCCAAGAATTACAGACGAAAAAGCAAAAGCAGTTCTTGCTTCAGCATTTGAATCTATACCAGGGTCTGTGGAGCATCTTTACTACACTTCAATACTACTTTCACTTCCTCAAGGAATGATTCCTG
>Ga0222712_10001683_pt1 | contig 26715 bp, 25 predicted proteins | sample C33_657DmetaG_FD_165043 | JGI IMG/M metagenome (GOLD analysis project Ga0222712, IMG submission 165043) | Estuarine water microbial communities from San Francisco Bay, California, United States - C33_657D | ecosystem: Environmental > Aquatic > Marine > Unclassified | place: USA: California... | reverse complement strand
GATAAGCAATTCTAGTGACAGAATTAAGGTATTCAACTCGCCTGTAAGGGGAAAGTTTATTTATATTAAATTCTTTTACTGCTGATTCATTCAATTGAACAGCAATCAATAACTGATCATGAAAAAGAGCTTCGCCTTCTCTGATTTTAGTTATAGCATCTAATAAATCCTTATCGGGGCAAATAGCAGAATTGATGAGTAGATTTTCAGCATCAATTATTAGAGGGTATTTTTCCTGAAGGTAGCCTTCAGTCAGGTAGGAGATCTCCGAATTTAAATACCGTTTCCACTTATCTGCAATAGTAAATATACCTACTCTGAATTCAGAAACAGGCCTTGTAAATGACAAGGGTAATAAATTAGTACGAAACTGATCGTCAAAAAGAATTATACCCATATAACAAAAATAAAAAAAGTCCCGACTTAATGAGCCGGGACTTATAATTATTATTCAAAATAAAATTATTTTTTTTCGTAACGGGTACGGAATTTATCAATCCGACCAGCGGTATCAACCAATTTCATTTTACCTGTGTAGAATGGGTGTGAGGTGTGTGAAATCTCTAACTTAATTAGTGGATATTCATTACCATCTTCCCATTTAATACTTTCTTTAGTATCAATACATGACTTAGTTAAGAAAGAATATTCGTTAGACATGTCCTTGAACACAACTAATCTGTAATTTTTGGGATGCAATTCAGCTTTCATCTTCAATACTTTTTAAGAGGTGCAAATATAGGAAAAAATACAATTAGTAAAAAGTAATTTTTGAAATTATGTTGATCATCTGTTTTATATTTTATCAAAACCCATTAAGAATAAGCCTAGATGGTCTGTTTGCATTTTAAACGAGTTTATTTTATTTCCTGGCAAAGCTCTATCAACACCCCATGCGATGATTTTGGATGCACAAAACAAACCAATTTATTATCTGCCCCTATCTTGGGATGATCGCTCAGTAGTTGAAAACCATCGCTTTTAAGTCTGGCCATTTCTTCGACAATATCATCAACTGCAAAGGCAATATGATGTATACCTTCGCCTCTCTTTTGAATAAACCCATGAATAGAACTTTCATCAGAAATTGCTTCAAGCAGTTCGATCTTACTTTCGCCTACTTTAAAGAATTCTGTGATCACCTGTTCAGAATCAACTTCTTCCGTTTTATAACTTTTACAACCCAATAGCCGTTCATACAAAGGTGAGGCATCTATCAAGCTTTTAACGGCAATTCCAATGTGTTCTATCTTATTCATGACTGTATTAATATGTCATAAAAATGACCATTTTATCTATACCTACATAGACAAAATTGATAATTAGTGAAAAATATATTTTGTATCTTTGAATCAAATTAAACTAGACAATAAAATATTCAAAATGGATTTACCCATATACTTAGATAATAATTCTACAACACCAATGGATCCACGGGTTCTTGATGCCATGCTACCCTATTTTAATACTAAATTTGGGAATGCTGCCAGCAGGAATCATGCTTTTGGATGGGCTGCAGAAGAAGGTGTTAATTACGCACGTGAGCAGGTTGCAAAGTTGATTGGAGCAAATGAAAAGGAAATAATTTTCACATCAGGAGCTACTGAATCAGACAATCTTGCTATCAAGGGCGTATTTGAGATGTATAAAGACAAAGGAAATCATATTATTACCTGTGTTACTGAACACAAAGCAGTGATAGATGCATGTAAACACGTCGAAAAACTGGGAGGCGAAGTCACATACCTTGCAGTTAAATCTGACGGACTAATTGACCTTGCCGAGCTGGAAGCTGCAATGACTGAAAAAACCATTCTTGTAGCAATCATGTACGGCAATAATGAGATCGGAGTTATTCAGCCAATTAGAGAGATTTCTGCAATTGCACATAAACACGGGGCGCTGTTCATGACAGATGCTGTTCAAGCTGTTGGTAAAATACCGGTTGATGTAAATGCTGATGGAATTGACCTGATGGCCTTTACAGGACATAAAATGTACGGGCCGAAAGGCATTGGGGCATTATATGTTCGCCGTAAAAACCCAAGGGTTAAAGTTACTGCACAAATGGACGGTGGAGGTCACGAAAGAGGCATGCGTTCAGGAACTTTAAATGTGCCTGGAATTGTAGGTCTGGGAAAAGCAGCTGAAATTTGCCGTCTTGAAATGGATGAAGAAGCAAAACGTCTCTCTAAATTACGCGATAAATTACAGGTTGAACTTACTGTTTTAGAGGAAAGTTATGTAAACGGAAATACAGATCATCGCTTACCTCATGTTGCAAATATTTCGTTCAAATATGTTGAAGGTGAAGGATTAATGATGGCCATGAAAGATTTGGCCGTTTCTTCAGGTTCAGCTTGTACATCTGCATCATTAGAGCCCTCATATGTATTGAAAAGCCTTGGTCTATCTGATGATCTGGCACATTCTTCTATACGTTTCGGCTTGGGCCGATTCACTACAGATGAAGAAGTTGACTTCGCGATTAAACAAACTCTGAAGGCAGTTAATCACCTACGTGATCTATCACCACTTTGGGAAATGTTCAAAGAGGGCATTGACTTGGATAAAATTGAATGGGCTGAACATTAATAAGTTATAAGTAATAAGTTATAAGTAATAAGTAGTAAGTTAGCTTCATTTCATAATAGCTCTTCATACTTCATACTTCATACCTCAGACAACAGACAACAGACAACAAATACTAAATATCAAAAATTATGGCATACTCAGAAAAAGTAATCGATCATTACACTCATCCGCGCAACGTTGGGACTCTTGATAAAAGCAGCACTAAAGTTGGAACCGGCTTAGTTGGTGCTCCAGAATGTGGTGACGTGATGCGCTTGCAGATTGAAGTTGATGAAAATCATATGATCACTGATGCAAAATTCAAAACATTTGGATGCGGATCAGCAATTGCATCTTCTTCTCTTGCAACCGAATGGCTGAAAGGTAAATCTATAGATGATGCAATGAAGATTGACAACATGGATATTGTTGAAGAATTGGCACTTCCACCTGTTAAAATACATTGTTCAGTTTTAGCTGAAGATGCAATCAAAGCCGCAATCAATGACTACCGTGTAAAAAATGGTTTGGAAGCCTTAGAATCAGCTAAATCTCACCACTAAGAATCATCATGGCTGAAAACAGCTTTGAATATTCAGTATAAATAAAAATGGTAACAGTAACAGATAAAGCAAAAAGTAAGGTTGAACAATTAATGTCTGAAAACGAACTCGATAAGGGTTATTTTCTGCGTGTTTCTGTTCAGGGTGGTGGTTGTTCGGGCTTATCTTACAAAATGGATTTCGATAATGAAGAGAAACCCGGAGATCAATTTTTTGAAGATCAGGGTATTCGACTTGCACTTGATATGAAATCATTTCTCTACCTCGCTGGTACAGAACTTGACTTTTCAGACGGTTTAAATGGCAAAGGTTTCAATTTTATCAATCCAAATGCATCCCGAACTTGCGGATGTGGTGAAAGTTTCTCCGTATAAATTATTGATAATCAATCTGTAAAGATTTTTTACAGAAAATATAATAAAAGCAAAAGGCTCATTTATGAGCCTTTTGCTTTTATACAGGTAATCTGTTATACTTGTTAATTATAAATTTTTATACTAACTCACAATGAATCAAATTACAAAGTCTACTACAGTCCCTAATTTACTGAGGAATGTAGTCGGGTACGTTCACGATGAAAATACAACCTTTTTACTTCATAAAGTAAAGGAGAACTGGGTAGAGATCAGTTATAAGCATGTATTAGACAACGCAGATGCTATTTCAAGTTATTTTCTGGAGATGGGAATTTCTAAGGGCGACCGTCTGGCTCTGATTATCGAAAATTCGGTCGACTGGATTTATTATGATCAAGGCCTTCAACAGATTGGTGGAGTGAATGTCTCTATCTATCCTACCCTTTCAGAAACTGAAATAGAATATATTCTGAACGATTCAGGAGCCAAGACATTACTTGCCGGAAATCCATTCTTATTCAGAAAAATATTAAAAATTGCTAATAATTGCCCCAATCTTCAGAGAATTATCCCTGTATTTGATGATTACCAAAAATATCTTCCTGATTCAGAACTAAATGCAGGAGTAATTAGTTTGAAAAACTTAATCCAGGAAGGTGAAAAAACTTTAAACAAATATCAAAAGAAAATAGACAGTGCAAGAGAGGCCATCCTTCCAAGTGATCTAACATCCCTTATTTACACCTCTGGAACAACCGGAACACCGAAAGGAGTGATGTTAACCCATTCAAATTTTGTGCAAAATGTTAAAGTTTGTCTGGAACAAATACCAGTCATCAATAAAGATGATCTTTTCCTTTCCTTTCTTCCTTTATCTCATGTATTTGAGCGTACAGCAACCTATCATGTATGTTGCGCGGTAGGCAGTAAAATAGCTTTTGCACAAAGCCTCGAGCTACTTGCAAAAAATATGTCAGAAGTTAAACCTACTGTTATGAGTTGTGTTCCTCGTTTACTTGAGCGAATTCATGACAAAGCAATGAAAAATGGCACATCGGCAGGCGGAATTAAAGCAAAGATCTTTTTATCTTCAATTAAAACAGGGAAAGAGTTCCGGGAAGTACATGAAGCCGGCAAAAAGCCAAGTTTAATATTAGGTGTCAAGAAATCTATCGCAGAAAAGCTAGTTTTCAGTAAGATCAAGGAAAAAACTGGTGGTCGTTTGAAATTCATGCTTTCTGGAGGTGCTGCATTACCTAAAAATGTGGGAGAGTTTTTCGGAAATCTTGGAATAAAGGTTTTGGAAGGATTCGGACTAACAGAAACCTCTCCAGTTATGGCGGTAACTGAATATCACCGCCAGGTTTACGGAACTGTTGGCCGCATTATCCCAGGCATTGAAGTTGCCATTCAGGATGTAGAAAGTAAAAATATCATCGCTATCCAAACAAATGAAAGCTTTGACGAGAACTTTGAATGTATTGAAGGTGAAATAATTGTGAAAGGGCATTGTGTGATGAAAGGATATTGGAATAAGCCTTTAGAAACTGCCGAAGTAATTGATAAAGATGGCTGGTTCCATACAGGTGATATTGGAAGATACTATAAAGGCAATTTGCAAATCACAGATAGAATCAAGAATATGCTGGTAAATGCCTATGGTAAAAACATTTATCCTACTCCTGTTGAAAACACCTACTTAAAGAGTCCTAAAATCGAGCAAATATTTTTAATCGGAGATAAAAGAGAATATGTAACTGCCATTGTTGTTCCTTCAAAAGAAGTTCTTCAGGAAACTTTTAACTTAAAAGAAGAGTACTTTCAGGAGCAAGATTCATTCATAAGGGATCAAAATATTCTGGAATGGTTAAATGCTGACATTCGCAAATATTCAAATGAGCTGGCTAAGTTTGAACGCTTAAAATCATTTTTGGTGAAGCGCAACCCATTTAGCATTGAAGAAGGAGAGATCACTCCTACTTTAAAGGCAAAAAGAAAAGTGATTGAGAATAAATATTCTGAGGATATTAATGATATGTATTTGCAGGAGACTGAAGCAAATTAGAAGGGGAAAGGGGAAAGCTTAAAGCTGAAAGCTGAAAGGGGAAATCTGAAAGGGGAAAGCTTAAAGGGGAAAGCTTAAAGCTAAAAGCTGAAAGCTGAAAGCTAAAAGGGGAAAGATTAAAGGTGAAAGTGATTTAATATTCATTGGGAAATTGCAGTTTTTTGTTCTTTCTTTTATGGGAGCTAAGCTTTCTTAACATTATTACGTCGAAAACCCTATTTTTGCAGAAATTTTAAATCAATGAGCATCGGATTATCTGAATTAGAGATTATGCGCCGTGAGGCCTTAGGTGAATTACGTAAACTGGGAATTGACCCTTACCCACCTGAAGCCTTCGAAGTAAATGTTAACGCACAGGATATATTAAACAATTACGAGCGGGATAAAACCTCGTATAAGAATGTCCATTTTGCAGGTAGGATAATGAGCCGTCGTATTATGGGAAGTGCTTCATTTGCAGAGCTTCAAGACTCTACTGGTAGAATTCAAGCCTATATTAATCGCGACGAGATCTGTCCGGGCGAAGACAAAACTCTATACAATACTGTATTTAAGAAACTTTTAGATATCGGCGACTTTGTTGGGGTCAGCGGATATGTTTTTACTACTAAGACTGGAGAGATCTCTATTCATGTAAGTGAAATGAAGATACTTTCTAAGTCATTAAAACCACTCCCAGTTGTAAAACGTGATGACGAAGGCAATATTTACGATGGGTTTACGGATCCAGAAATGCGTTACAGACAACGATATGTAGATCTGACAGTTAATCCGGAATTCAAGCAGATCTTCATCAAGCGTTCAAAGGTAATCAATACCATGCGATCCTATTTTGAAGATCAAGGATGGATGGAAGTAGAAACTCCGATTCTTCAGCCCATACATGGCGGTGCGGCAGCAAGACCATTCAATACTCATCATAATGCTTTGGATATGCCGCTTTATTTGCGGATTGCTAATGAATTATACCTTAAGCGCCTGATTGTTGCGGGCTTTGACGGAGTATTTGAGTTTGGAAAAATGTTCAGGAATGAAGGTATGGATCGTACCCATAATCCTGAATTCACATCTATGGAAATTTATGTTGCCTATAAAGATTATATCTGGATGATGGCAATGGTTGAACAATGTTTGGAAAAGGTAGCACTTGCCATTCACGGTCAATCAAGTGTGAAATCGGGTGAACATATGATCGAATTTGCTGGACCGTATGAAAAACTATCCATGTATGATTCCATCAAAAAATACACCGGCATTGATGTGTCAGCAATGGATGAAGAATCTTTGCGCAGAACTTGCAAACAACTGAATATAGAAATAGACCCTACCATGGGAAGAGGTAAACTTATAGATGAAATATTCAGTGAAAAAGTGGAAGAGTTTCTAATTCAACCAACCTATATAACTGACTATCCAATTGAAATGACCCCTCTAGCTAAAAAACACCGCAGTCAAGAAGGGCTTGTAGAGCGTTTTGAGCTATTTGTCATGGGTAAGGAAATAGCAAATGCCTATACAGAACTAAATGATCCTATTGATCAGCGTGAACGCCTTGAGGAGCAGCTACTACTTGCAGGACGAGGTGATGAAGAAGCAATGGCTATGGATGAAGATTTTCTGAGAGCTTTAGAATATGGAATGCCCCCAACATCGGGACTGGGAATTGGAATCGATCGTTTAGTGATGCTGATGACTGATCAAAGTACTATTCAAGAAGTCTTGTTCTTCCCTCAAATGAGACCGGAAAAGAAGACTATGCAGTTTAACGAAGAAAATTTTATTGCTTTAGGAATTCCGGCAGAATGGGTTCCTGTATTGAACAAAATGGGATTCAAAACTGTGGAAGAGCTAAAAGCAGGAAACCCAAACAAAGTGTTTAATGACCTTGGCGGTATGCGTAAAAAACTAAAACTAGAAATCACAATGCCTTCTAAAGAATCAGTTCTGGAATGGTTTAGTTAACAAAAGGATAATGAAAAGATAAAGGCCGTTTTACTATTAAGTAAACGGCCTTTTTTAATTTTGATCAAATATAAAAAACAATGAAAAATTCAAGTATTGAAATATCTGATCACGAATATCTGATCAAACTGAATAAAGACGACTTTGACCTTACCTTTATTAAGAATCTATTGAAGAGAATAAAAGAGGAACACTATTATTCTGCAATAAATGGAGCTTACGAAATTGAGGGGCTTAAATTTTGTCAATTGAGTTATGAATCCTCCAGCCGTTTCGATAATCTTAGAGATAAGTAATATCCTAAAATTGACGGTAATTGCGCTGCTGAACTGTTCTATCCATCTGCCCCATCTGCTCTTTCATCATTTTTATCTGATCAGCCAATAATTTATTTTTATCGGCTTTTTTTGCCTCCTGTAGATACAAGGTAGCCTCCCTCTTATTTCTTTTTGCCATAGCAATACCAGCCAGACTTAATTTAGCAAGTGCTATATTATGGTCCATGGTCATCCCTAAACTAATGGCTCTTTTAAAATATTTTTCAGACTGCAAAGGAGCCTTACGTGATTCAATCAAACCAATCAAAAGATTATAATAACCATGCTGTCCGCTAAATAACTGCGTTTCGTAATTTTTTATTCGATTCAACCAAACACCTGCCTGATCCATGTTATCTTTCCGCATATAATATTGCGCAATGAGCATATATTCGTTATAAAAGAACGTTACAGTGATAAGAATGGCTATAAAAACAGAAAGTATTCCCCATCCCCAAAATCCGAAAACCATTAAAGTTATTGCTGCACCCAACACTATAGCTGCAAGTATCAATCTGATGTAATTAGACATTATCTTTTATCTTTTAAATTTGTTTCAAATATCCGTTTATTTGAGCGTTTAACCAATATCAATCTAAGAAAATATGTCTATTCAATTTGAAAATAGCTGGCAGGAAATTCTGAAAGAAGAATTAGACAAAAATTACATGTTAAATTTACACTCTTTTATTGAAATCCGTCGTAAAGAAGGGCAGACGATATTTCCATCAAACAATTTAATATTCAACGCTTTCAATCATACACCCTTTGATCAAGTTAAGGTGGTAATAATTGGTCAAGATCCTTATCATGGTAAAAAGCAGGCGCATGGCTTAGCATTTTCAGTCCAGAAAGGTGTTAAGCTACCCCCATCACTAAAAAATATCTATAAAGAGCTGCAGTCAGAATACAATGATTTTCAAATGCCTAAACATGGCGACTTAAGTTCTTGGGCAGACCAGGGAGTATTGTTACTGAATTCAACCTTAACCGTTGAAGCTTCGAAGGCCGGCTCCCACCAAAATCAGGGATGGGAAATATTTACCGATCGGATAATTCAAATTATTTCAGAGAAAAGAAATAGGATTGTTTTTCTATTATGGGGTAAACATGCACAAGCTAAAGCCAGATTGATTGACCATAATAAACATCTGATATTGACAGCGGCACATCCTTCACCTTTTTCAGCTTATCATGGATTCTTTGGCTGCAATCACTTTATTGTAACTAATGAATACCTGGAGAAGAATGGAGAGAGGGGGATTGATTGGAAAGTAGAGTAGGAATTTGCTGATTTGTCAATTTGTTAACGACAATTATTTTTATTTGTTAAATGGTATTCCAATTGACAAATAGACAAATTGAATCATGGACAAATTAAATAAAAGACAACTTAGTACTCCAAAGGCACCGCCGGCTCCTTTTTATTCGTTGACATGATCATCATGGTTTGGAAGGTTTTAACAACCGAGATCTTACTGATCTTATCCATGATTAAACGCTCATATGATTTAATATCTTTCACATAAGCTTTTAATAGAAAATCACATTGCCCAGTAACATGGTGGCATTCAGTAATTTCCTTTATCAATTCAATTTCTTCCAAAAATACCTGTATCGTATTATTCTTATGAAAATCAAGCTGAATCTGAATGAAAGTTTTTATTCCTAAACCAAGTAATTCTTCATCAACAAGAGCATGATAGCTTTTGATATAATGGGCTTGTTCAAGTTTCCTGACTCGCTCAAGGGTAGGTGCTGGAGACAGACCTACTTCATGTGACAGTTGAAGATTGGTTATTCTTCCATTCTCCTGTAGAATCTTTAAAATTCTAAAATCGATTTTATCCAGTTCTATAGCCATACGTTATCAAAAATAAAAGTTTTAAAAGGAATTGCCAAATTTTATTTTAAAATATAGAGATAAAATTGGCAGATATTTTTTATATATATTTTTAGATTAATCTAAAAAATAAATTAGATTTGCTTAATCATGTTGACTATTCATTCCTTTACCGAAGAAAATTATCTGAAAGCTATTTACCATTTAAGCACTGGGAATAATTCTGTTGTTAGCACCAACCAAATTACTGAAATAACCAATACTAAAGCAGCTTCTGTTACTGATATGTTAAAGAAGCTTGCCGAAAAAAAGCTGATCAATTACATTAAATATCAGGGAGTCACTTTAACTGAAGCTGGAAAAAATGCGGCTGTAAACATTGTCAGAAAACACCGTTTATGGGAGGTTTTTCTGGTCGAAAAGTTAGGCTTTAAATGGGATGAGGTGCATGATATTGCCGAAGAGCTTGAACATATTAATTCAGAATCGCTAATCAATCGACTTGATGATTTTTTGGGAAATCCAGTAGCAGATCCTCATGGAGACCCCATCCCTGACCGTTCAGGAACCATACATCAAAAAAAACTAGTACGGATTTCTGACATGCACCAAGATCAAAACGGAACGATTTCAGGGGTTAGCGAGCATTCATCTGTTTTTCTCAAATTACTTGAAAAAATGGGGCTAACTCTTGGCACCAAAATTAGGATCTCTGAGCTTATTGAATTTGATGGATCCATTATACTTATAGTAAATGACCATGCCGACAGAACAATCAGCCGTGAGGTTGCAAAAAATATCTTAGTAATGCTATGAATAACAAGAATGACGACTCATTAAGTGAGGTACATAGTTCTATAAATACCGGCGGAAAAACCGGATGGAGAAAGCTTTTTGCATTCATAGGACCAGCATATCTTGTCAGCGTTGGTTATATGGATCCTGGAAACTGGGCAACAGATATAGCAGGCGGTAGTCAGTTTGGGTATAAATTGATATGGGTATTACTCATGTCAAACCTGATGGCTTTATTGCTTCAATCTTTGAGTGCCCGCTTGGGAATAGTTCGCGGACTAGATCTGGCGCAAGCATCTCGAAATACTTATCCAGCATACATCAATTATCCTTTATATGTTTTGGCACAAATTGCCATTATTGCCTGCGACCTTGCAGAGATTATTGGAATGGCAATCGGACTTAACCTATTATTTGGCTTGCCACTCATCTGGGGAATTTCTATAACCATTCTTGATACATTCCTCCTGCTTTTTTTGATGAACAAGGGAATGAGAATGATGGAAGTATTTATTGTTTCGATGGTGTTTATTGTTGGGATCTCTTTCCTTACAGAACTACTCATTGTAAAACCATTATTGGGAGAGGTGATTTCAGGATTCAAACCATCAATTTTAACTGGAAATGCACTTTATATTGCTATAGGAATCATTGGCGCTACAGTTATGCCACATAATTTATACCTACATTCCTCATTGGTTCAAACTAGAAAGATTGAGCGAACTCCAAAAGGAATCAGGGAATCATTAAAGTATAATTTTATTGATACCACTATTGCGCTGAACCTGGCATTCTTTGTCAATGCCGCCATACTCATACTGGCTGCCACTGCATTCTATAAAAACGGCCTATTTGAGGTAGCAGAAATTCAGGATGCCTACAAATTACTTGACCATATATTTGGATCAATAGCTCCAACCCTATTTGCCATTGCATTAATTGCATCCGGACAAAGCTCTACCATAACGGGAACTTTAGCTGGCCAGATTGTGATGGAAGGCCATTTAAAGCTAAGGATACAGCCCTGGATCAGACGTCTTTTAACCAGAATGATGGCCATAATTCCTGCATTTTATACTATTCTGTATTTTGGTGAAGGTGCACTTGGCGGGCTTTTAGTTTTGAGCCAGGTTGTATTGAGTTTACAGTTAGGATTTGCAGTAATCCCACTAATACATTTTAACTCTGATAAAGCAAAAATGAAAGAATATGCCATAAAGACCTGGGTAAAAATACTTGCCTGGTTAACGGCATTGATCATTGTAAGTTTAAATGTTCAACTCGTTATAGAAGAGATTGGTGGTTGGATAAAAGATACAACCGTCAATGTTTGGTGGATCTATCTACTGGTTATCCCTGTTATAGTCCTGATTTTTGCATTGCTTGTTTATGTTTTTATCATGCCATTTTTTAAGAACTCTGAACTTGATTCATCCAATGTACCTCATGGTGAAGCATTAGAGATCGGAGAAATTCAACCCATACAATACCATAAAGTGGGCATTTCGGTTGATTTCTCTAAAAACGACCGGAATACTTTACGGCATGCACTTCTTCAGGGGGGTAAAGATGCTGAGTACCATTTAATACACATTGTTGAAACAGCAGGTGCCAAATTCCACGGCGAAAAAGTTTTAGATCATGAAACCCAGAGTGATACGGATAATCTGGAGAAGTATAAATTAAATCTGGAAGAACTTGGATATAAGATCACTATTGCCATCGGATATGGAACTGCTGCCAAAGCGATTTCAAAAATTGTTAAAGAAAGAGAACTTGATTTGCTGGTCATGGGCGCGCATGGACATTCGGGCATCAGTGATCTGATCTTTGGAACTACCGTTGAAAAGGTTCGTCATAATGTAAATATTCCAATTATGATTGTGAAGTGAGATGTGAGATGAAGTATGAGGTATGAGGTATGAGGTATGAAGTATGAAGTATGAAGTATGAGGTATGAGGTATGAGGTCTGTGATCGGAGATATGAGAAATTACCGGAAATAAATAATAATTGTTAGTTTTTTGATACTTTTTCGAGGATAGAGAACATAGCGCGTGGTGATAAAAATCCAGCATGCTGGTAGATTATCTCATTCTTAACATTAAGTACAGTAATTGTGGGATAGGAAACCTGACCATTTATTGTACCCAGTTCTTTTGCCAGTTCATGCAGTCCGGCTTTATGTTTAAAGTTTCTACCTGCAAAAAATATATCATTCTTATCTTCCGGGTTAAGAAATAAAGTATAAAATTTCTCTTTTAATAGTTCGGACACATTTTTATCCTTAGTCATCGTGTTTTTCATCGCATGACAGTATTTGCACCAGCTTGTCATGATCAGCACTACTATTGGTTTAGGTGTCTTTTGATTCAAAACTTTGATCTCTTCAAACTTAACAATGCGATTCTGTGCAGGCAGATCTGAAACCATGATCAGGATAAGTATGAATACAATCAATATTCTTCGCATCTCATTTGATTATTAAACGTACACCCATAAAGCCCCTGATTCCCTGATTGGGGGCATAAACATATCCCGGGTCAAAGGTTAATGCATATGGGTTAGCCGGACTGGGAACTACATTTCCGGATGGATCAGTTTGAACATTCCTATCAAAAGGGTCATTACCGCGTGCAATTAAAAATGGTTCATTTTTACCTGGTGTCCAGTTAAGTAAATTTTTTATACCTCCATAAAGTTCGATTTTTTTCAAGTCTGTAAAGGTAAATTGTATATTTTGGAGGCTCCATACCGGTGATTCTGTACTTCGAGGATCTAATTCGCCTAAAAGTGGCAAGAGCATGGGCCCATAAATATTCCCTGTATAATCCAGTCCAAGATTCAAATTCTCAAGCTTATACGAAATCCCCCAGGTACCAGACCACTTTTCATTGAGAAATGGTCTGATCTTTTTATCTAAGCTTTCATTTTTTGAAAATACTTCTAGCAGGGAAGTCCCGGCTATAACCTTAAGTCCGTTTGCAAATGTCAAATCAAAGTTGGCGCTTAATCCGCGTGAAACTGCATAACCCTGTAAATTACTATAAATAATCTGGTTGGGATTGCTAAAATAATCAGGTATAATTTGGTTATTAAAATGTGTGTACCAGGCAGAGGCATCAACACCTATAAAAGTGCCGCTATCAAAATAGATTTTCTTAATAAAATTAAGATTAGCGTTATAGCTTCTTTCAGGTTTAAGCTGTTCTGTGATCACAACCTCCCTTGAGCCCGTCAGAGCTGCATGTTCTTCGGTAAACAAACTGACCACTCTAAAACCAGTACCTGCATTTAAGCGAAGAATATTATTCTCATTGAATATCCATTTGTATGCAAATCTTGGAGTTAGAATATTTCCGTGATTGGAGTTATAGTCGTATCGTATTCCCAGCAAAAGTTTATGTTTTTCGGCAAGGGCAATTTCATCTTGCACAAAAATTCCCGGAAGCCATACCCGCTCTGTATTATTTAGTCCGTTGGGCATAGCTGTTGCCGGAGTATTATCGTCATAAAAGGTATACCTCAGGGCCGAACCAAAAAGCAAATCATGATTTTTTATTTTTTTATCCCAACTTAACTGTCCAAATGCAACTTTTTGCATTGCTTTATAAATAGTATTTCCATAAACCGAATTCTGATCATGGTCATTCAAAGACCAGGAAAACATGACAGGTTCTTTTATAGGAAGCTGATAAGTTCCAAGCATTTCCCATCTGTTGGTGTAGATACTCTCTCCATAACGTTCAGTACCACCACGGTAAGACTTGTCCCATGTGACATCACCACCCCAGCGGTCCTCATAATTATAACGTGCCGCCAGACTGAACTGTCGGTCTTCCTTTCTGTTAAAATTCCATTTCTGAAATACTGAAATCCTGTCCTGAACGGTTACATCAGTAAAAAGATCTTTGTTATTATCAATCCGGTTTCCATATTTAAAATAATTAATGCCCGTCAATACTTCAGCAGCTTTACCAGCCTTGAACTTAAATCCCAGATCAGTATTTAATTCCCCCCAGGAAGTTGAGAAAATATCTCCGGAAAATGCCGCTGCATTCTGAGGTTTTTTAGTGATTATATTTATTAAACCACCAACGGCTTCAGAGCCATAAAGCGATGAAGCAGGTCCTTTAACAATCTCTACACGCTCAATCAAAGCATTGGGTATACCAGAAAGACCGTAAACAGATGAAAGTCCGCTGACTATTGGCATACCATCGATCAGAATCATCGTATAGGGCCCCTCCAAGCCATTGATATGAATATCACCGGTATTGCAAATATTACAGTTTAGCTGGGGCCTGACTCCATTTATATTCTGTAAGGCATCAAAAATTGAGGGTGTTGGATTCTTTCTGAAAAATGCCGGGCTATATACTTCAACAGGAACCGGGCTAGCGAGTCGGCTCACCTCCTTCATGGTCCCGGTGACTACAAATTCTTCGATAGCTGCCCCAGTCTCCTTCAGATCAACATTCAAATTAAGATTTTCATTTTCACGGATAAAAATCTCAGCCTTGTAAGAAATATAACCTAATGCAGTAAAACTGATATTATACTTACCCGGTTTAAGTCCGATGATGGTATATTTACCTAATGAGTCGCTTTTCGAACCAATTTTAGTATCAATAATTTTCACTGAAGCATATTCAACGGCATTCAGACCTGAACTAACTACTCCGCTAAGTGTTGAATTCTGTGCATTTGCATTTAAAACAAATGCACAGAGGAAAAATAAAAGGGGCAACAATCTCATTATTTAATTTTAGCGATCGAAAATACCATTTTTTTTAAAAAACAATCTTAATTAGAATTGAAGAAAATATGATAATTCCGGTTATGGATTATCTTTCGGATATTTGCAGAAATATGGCGAGTGGAATTAGTATAAAGAACAAGAGAGCTTATTTTGAGTATCATATACTCGATACGTATACAGCCGGAATTAAACTTCTTGGAACTGAAATTAAATCAATACGTGAAGCAAAAGCCGATATCAATGATGCATTCTGCACTTTTATTGACGGACAGTTATATGTACGAAATATGCAGATCGCAGAATATTCTCATGGTTCGTTCTATAATCATGAAGCCAAGCGCGACAGAATCCTGCTTTTGAATAAAAAGGAATTAGCCAAACTAAGGATCAATATTGAAGAAAAGGGTTTTACGATTATCCCATTAAAGATATTCACATCAGAAAGAGGATTTGCGAAACTGGAGATCGGACTCGCACAGGGTAAGAAAATTTATGACAAACGCGAAACGCTCAAGGATCGGGATGCAAAATTGGAAATGAGCAGGGCGATGAAGAGGTAGGAGGACTGAGGTAGGAGGACTGAGGTATGAGGACTGAGGTATGAGGGTATGAAGTATGAGGTAGGAGGCATGAAGTATGAGGTAGGAAAGCTAACCAACCCGATACTATCAAGTGCCAACTAACTAGCATTCTTACTAACTACTAATTACTAACCACCTAACCAACTACCAAGCCTTCTCCCCCACCAGCGGTACAAAACGAAAGGTATCGAGCACAAAGCGTTCAAAATCATTTTCAGAAACTCTTAAAACAGTGATCATCTTTTGTGACTCTTCGTCGCCTACAGGAATCACTAGGATTCCTCCAATTTTAAGTTGTTTCAATAAAATTTCAGGAACCAGAGGTGCACCGGCTGTTACAATGATCTTATCATAAGGGGCATGTTTGGCTATTCCTTTAGAACCATCTCCAAAAAAAAATTCGGCCTGATACCCTATGTGAGGCAATACCTGTTTAGTCCGATTATATAGATTTTCCTGCCTCTCGATCGTATAAACCTGAGCACCAAGTTCCACAAGAATACAAGTTTGATAACCGGAGCCCGTTCCAATTTCGAGCACCTTATCTCCTATTTTGATGTGTAAGAGTTCTGTTTGATAAGCAACAGTATAAGGCTGCGAAATGGTTTGACCATCCCCAATAGGAAATGCGATATCCTTATATGCTTGTTTCCAGAAAGTTTCGTCAAAAAAATAATGACGGGGTACTTTTCCAATGGCTTTTAAAACATTTTCATCAGCAATACCCCGTTCACGGAGCAATTCAACCAACTTTTTTCGTGCGCCCTTTTCCCGATAACTATCAACTAATTTATGTGCCATTTAATTTCAAAAATAGTCTTATGCAGGCATTTTCAGAAAATAATATGAATATAAAATCAAAGAGAATATTTTCAATAGGGATCTACATCAATATGCATATAAACACCCTTATTTGCCGGAAGGCTATCAAAATTGACGAGAATCTGTTGCAGAGCTTCCTTGATTTTTTGAACAGATACTCCTTCCCTCTCCACTTTAAGGAGTATAGTCTGGATATAATAATTTCTAATCCTGCTAATCATTGGGGCTTCAGGGCCAAGTACTCTATCACTAAACTGAGATCTCAGAATCTTAGCTAATGAAGAAGCAATCAGCAGCAGTTTAGTAAGATCCTTATGTTTAACATTGATCTGAATGAGGCGATAAAGTGGCGGATAATGAAAATTTCTACGCTCTAGTATTTCAGTATCGAACATTCCTTCGTAATCATTCTTTACCACCTGGCTAATAATACGGTGAGAAGTATCATAAGCTTGGATAATAACCTTTCCTTGTTTTGTGCGTCTTCCTGCACGGCCTGATACCTGAGAAAGCATCTGATAGCTTCGTTCAAAGGCACGAAAATCAGGATAGTTCAGCATACTGTCGGCGCTAATGATCCCTATTGTAGTTACATTCCCAAAATCGAGACCCTTGGCAACCATTTGTGTGCCTACCAGAATATCAATCCTCCCCTCTTCAAAATCATTCAGGAGAACCTGAAAACTATTCCTTGTTCTGGTAGAATCAAGATCCATCCGGGCTATCCTGGCATCTTCAAAGATTCGCTGCAATTCATCTTCAATTTTTTCAGTCCCAAATCCTTTCTGTTCAATTCGGGTTGAACCACAGGCAGGGCAAACACTTACAATGTCTTGTTTGTATCCGCAATAATGGCAATGAAGCTTTGCGCTACTTTTATGAAAGGTTAAACTAACATCACAGTTTACACATTTTGGAGTATATCCACAGGTAGTACAGAGCAACACCGGCGTATAACCACGTCTGTTCTGGAATAGAATAACTTGTTCTTTACGTGATAAAGCTCCTTTTATCTCATTCAATAATACTGAGGTAAAATGCGATTGCATCGTTTTTCGTTTAGTTTCATCAGCAATACTAACTACTTCAATAATTGGCGACTTAACACCTCCAAAACGACCCTTTAATGTCACTAGGTCATATTTTTTAATCTTCGTATTGTAAAAACTTTCCAAACTGGGTGTAGCTGATCCCAAAACTATTTGCGCCTTATGCAATTGCGCCAAATATATGGCAGTATCTCTTGCATGATACCGCGGTGCTGGATCATATTGTTTATAGGAAGATTCGTGTTCTTCATCTACAATCACCAAACCAAGGTTTCTAAATGGAAGAAAAATTGATGATCGTGCACCCAAAACCAATTTATATTCACCTTTGAGCACTTTTTGCCAGACCTCGGCGCGTTCATTATCATTGAATTTTGAATGATAAACTCCAATCTGACCACCAAAATGTTCTTTTAACCTCTCAATTACTTGTGTAGTAAGTGCAATTTCAGGTAAAAGATAAAGCGTTTGCTTTTCCTGTAACAGCATTTGCTCGATCAAGCGGATATAAATCTGAGTCTTTCCAGACGATGTTTCACCATAAAGCAAGACTACACCCTTCTGATCAAGCTGTTCTTTAGTTTCTTGCAGTGCATTTACCTGCGCCTCATTTAATTCAAAATCATGAATATCTTCAAGCTCACCAAAATTTAAGCGACTAACTACCTTATCTTCCTGAATAAAGATCTCCTTATCTAACAATGCTTTTAGAACTGCCGCAGAACTTCCAGACAGTTCAATCAGATCAGACTTTGCGATTTCAGCCTGTTGCTTTTCAAGTTTAAAGTATGCTAGTAAGATTTCCAATTGCTTAGGTGAGCGTTCTAGCACTTCAAATAAACCTTTTCTATTTTCAGGCTCATTATATTGGGAATTCAGGACAATAAAGGCCTTTTTCCGGGGTTTGAATTTCTCTGTTATTTCTTCAGAAATTACAATAACGTTCTTTTCAAACAAGGCTCTCAACAGAGGAAAAACCGTCTTTTGGCCAAGAAGTTTGCTAATATCGCTCACACTTAGCTCAGGATGAAGTTCGAGCGCATCAACAATAAGAAATTCTTTATCAGACAATAAACTTTTATCGATCTGCTCAAAAGTGTTCAGCACAATTTTTGTTTCACTGGCAAGTTTTAAGGCTGAAGGCAATGCTGCCTGCATTACTTCACCTAAATTACAGATGTAATAATCAGACATCCACTGCCATAATTTAAGCTGAAATTCATTGACGATAGGTTCAGCATCAAGAACATCAATGATATACTTGGCTTCGTAAAGTGCCGGAGGAGTTTCAGAGATCAAACAAATTATTGCTGTATAAATTTTGCTCCTCCCAAATTGAACCACCACGCGCTTTCCAATGGCCACATCTGCGGTCATTTCTAGTGGCACCCTGTAGGTATAAGTTTTGGAAATAGCGAGAGGAAGAATTACCTCGATAAAAATAGTCTTACGAACAATGCCCTCAGTTTCATTGAATTCAAGCATTATTTATTCTTTATAGTAGCAATAAGCAAACTGATCCATCCCATGATAAAAAATAATCCACCGATGGGTGTAATAGGACCAATAACAGAAATCTGACTTATATTCAAGATTTCTTTCGCTGAAATCAAATATAAGGATCCCGAAAAAAGGATGATCCCCAAACTAAAAAACCAAGAAGCTAACTTGATTCCACGACTATTGAATCGTGAAAAAGTAGAAAGGAATAGCAGGGCAAAAGTATGATAGAACTGGTAATCTACGGCGGTTTTCCATACCTCCAACTCAGAAGTAGTGAGTCGAGCTTTTAATGCATGAGCTCCAAAAGCCCCTAAAATAACAGCGAGTATTCCAAACACTGAAGCGATAATTATGATGCGTTTGTTCATATTGTTAGATTAGAATGCTAATTTAACAAACATGTTTACAATTCTACTTTGAAGACATAAAAATATAAATTTGTTTAAAGTAAATTTTAATGAAAACAATAATTGGGATCACTGCAGCCTTATTAATCACTGTACTGTCTGTAGCTTACCTATACTTTTCAAATCTCAATGTTACAAACCGTAGTAATAACCAGATTTTATCAGAAATACCGTCTGATGCATCAGTAGTGTTGCAGCATCAAAACGACCAAAGCCTTTACGATATTTTTGAGGATTACACCATTTTTGACACCATTGCTGGACCTCAAAAAAAAGAAGATATCCATTGGTTAAGTAACTTTATACTGAGCAATGCTGCTCTAAAACCAGCAATATCAGGGCAGAAGGTGTTTTTATCATTCCATCCATCAGAAACTGAAAGTGTTCATTTTCTTTGGTCAATGCATTTAAAAGAGTCAATTAAGGAAGAAAATATAAGGAAAATTAATGCAAGTGACACTTCAAATCAGATCCTTGCATTTCAGGAAAATGGGCAAAATGTATTTCTGATAAAAAATAAAACACTAAATCGATCTTTTTATTTTGCTATTGATAAGGGAATTGCTAGAGGAAGTTTCAACAAGGACATTCTTTTTCGGAGTTTGGATAAAAACTCAGATAAGATTGATCCTGAATTCATTAAAATCATTAACGAAGGAGTTAAAAAAGACGAAAATGCATTGGCAAACCTGTTTATCAATTATAAGAAACCAGGATTTCTCAAACCCTTTTTCAGGAATAACCTGAGTGGCAACTTTGAGATATTACAGAGTTTTTCCGGCTTTTCAAGCTTAAGCCTAAATTTCAAAAGTGACGATCTTTTATTTAACGGGCTCACGAATATTTTAGATAAAAGGAATAATTATACCAGACTATTCTTAAAGCAGACACCTGTAAAAAATACAATTAAACGAATACTACCCTATAATACGTCTAATTCATTAGTTTATGGCCTATCGAGCTACACAACTTTTCATAATGAATTGAGTAGTTTATTTCAAGAAAGAAAAGAACTTGACACGCTTATTAAGCAAATGGATAAAATAACCTCTGAAACCGGGATCAATCCTGACCGTGACATCAAAAAATTATGGGGCAATGAGCTATCCACGATTCAACTTTCAACCTATGAAAATCTGTCGATCATTAAAGTTACAAATGGCACACAGTTGCAATTTTTCCTTGAGCCATTAAGCTCAAGCTATTCTGAAACGATCAGAAAGATCAATTTCGAGAGCTTATTTTATAATTATTGGGGTGACCCTCTAAAAAAATACGCTAAGCCATTTTATATCATCACAGATAATTTGCTCATCCTATCTAATTCACCTGGCACCTTACAGCGATATCTTAAAGACTATAATTCGGAAAGATTTCTCTTAAAAACAGCGGCATTCACACAATTTGATCAACTTGTTGGCGATCAAAGTAATATTTCATTTATTCTGCATTTTAATAATTCGACAAGTATTCTTAAAAATTTATTAAAAAGAAATTATGCAGATAACTTTGGGAACAACAAACATGGTATAAATGACCTGTACGCTTTTTCTTATCAACTTGCGAGCAATAAAGATCATTTTTTTACCAATTTTTATACCGGATATAAAAAATCAGCAGTAACGCCAGATGATGATTTTTCCGTAGATAGTATAAAGAGCAAAAATTGAAGAATGATCATAATCAGTAGAAAAAGAACTTATTTATTTAAAATATTCGTTTGGACGATCATTATATTAGGTACAAACAGCAGAACTTTTGCTCAACAATTTTCACTTTATAATAGTCGTACTCTTTATGACAGCTTTGAGAATCCATCTCAAAGAGCATACCAGGTAGATACCAGCAGACGTTTCGCGTTTAACTTTTTTATACCAGCTATCAGTATCAACAGCTCTTTTTCAGGGCCTGCTCAAAATGCATTCAAAATACTGCTTTATGATGGCATGTTTAATGGTAGAGATATTACAATTGGAGATAATAAGCTAAATAATATTACATTAAATTCAAATAATTATGTGGCGATGCTTAGGATGTTAAAATCTATCAAGAAATACAAGGAAATAGGTCTGTCCTGGCAGATCAGAAACGATGGCAGAGTTAAAGTAAGTAATGAAATCTTTGCGGTCTTTGACGATTATAGGATCTTTAACTCCAGCTCATTACAGGACATTTTCAATTTAAATGGTTATAATCAATCGTATCATCAGTTTAGTTTTACCTACAGGCAGAACTATACCAAGCGTTTGGCAATTGGAGCAAAATTAAGTCTACTCAGCGGCATTAGTTATACCAGCCTAAAGGTTCGTCAGTCTGAAATAAATTTGGACGAGTCTGCAGATGTGATAGACGTTTCACTTCAGGGTACCCTGCGATCAAATTTTAAGTTTGATAATTTCCAAAGAGAGATGGTCAATCCAAATTTCAAAAATCCTGGCTTATCTATTAGTTTAGGCACCAGTTATAAATTGCGGGATGGCTGGTTTGTTTTGGGAAATTTAAAAGATATTGGATTAATCAAATGGAGTAAGGATTCGTACGAGTATAACTTTAATACTGACAAGATCTTCATTGATAATGCATCCAATCAAAGTGCAGATAACAGACTTGCAGATAGTCTTGATAAGAATATAAGTGCAACTTCTATAAACAAATCGTATGTAAGTGCACTAAATGGTAAAGCAGAGATCCTTATTAATAAGAATTTTGGAAATTACCGTCCAAATCTGATCTTATCAAAAAGTATTTATTACAAAGGCGGAGATATTGCCTTAGTTAATAACTACCATTATAAAAATTATGTGTTCACAGGGATGACTGATTACAATACCAATGGTTTTTTACAGCTTGGCGGACAGTTGATGATTAAAACCCCAAATGTTGAACTCTACATGGGAAGCGATCATCTTATTAAATCGTTACAAATGTTGAAGACTTTTACTAAAAATGAAACTATCTATCCCAGTGGATATACCGGGGTTTCATTTTATATGGGCTTTGCACTGAAATTTGGAAGAGTATTGGAACATCCGTTAAATGCGACACAGATACCTGGCTTTATCAAAGATCCTAAGAAAGGATTTATCAAACGACTAACCGGAAAAAAGACCTAGAGAAGTTCTTTTTTTGATGTGGTCAGTAAAAAGTCCTTCAAATAAAATGGTTCGAAATAAGCCAAATTTTCAAAATCTGAATCACGTAATTTTTTCAAAGCCAGCGCATTTAAATGAGAAGCCGATGCAGCAAAATCAATGAAATTAATGCTAGACTGATCTGCAAAAAGTTCTCTAAATTTATCAGCACCATCACCAAAAAGAAATAGCTCCTCTCCATCGTATTCATTAAATGAATCTTTATCAACGATTTTGGCACTAACTGATTCAACAACACTCAAATCGTTCCGATATATCCCAGTGTAAACTTCCATACGCCTGGCATCAAGCATAGGAATAAGTAATGAGGAATTGGAAATGTTAACAGACTCCGTAAAACCAGAGGCCATTGCTTCTATCGTATCAATTCCAATTAAGGGAATATCAAGAGCGTAGCATAAGCCTTTAGCTGTAGAAACTCCAATTCTTAATCCCGTATAGGAACCTGGTCCTTTACTTATTGCTACTGCCTGAAGATCAGAATACTTTTTTTCGGCAGTATGCATAACCTCTTCAATAAACAAGGTTATATGGCTGGCATGAATATTACGCTCGTTCACCTCTTTTAATGCTAGGATACTGCCATTTTGAGCCAAAGCTACAGAACAAGTTGTTGTTGCAGTTTCAAGAAGTAAAATCAATTGATCTTTCATGGATACAAAGGAGCAAAATTAATTACAAATTATAAAGCTTAAGGTACTGGATCATGACCATGCCCACCCCAGGGGTGGCAGCGAGCAATACGTTTTAAGGTAAGCCAGCCACCTTTAAACGGACCATATTTATTTATGGCTTGAAGCCCATAATGAGAACATGTTGGAGTAAAACGGCATGATTTTCCAAGAATAGGTGAAATTAAATACTGATAGATTTTTATCAGAAGTAAAAACAGGGTAGAAAATGCCTTTTTTATAAGCTTTTTGAACATGTTTGCTCAGATATGTTCCTTTTTAATCGAAGTATTGCGGTATTAAATTTCTTTGCCATTGAAGCATATTCAGCAATTTCATTCCCGATATAATTAATAGCAAGTACTATTTTTTCGGAACGTTCATTAAGAAAAGGAAAAAGGTCTTCAGACTTTTGAATACGGTAGATTTCACGAATTCTGCGCTTTAGCAAATTTCTATCTACAGCACGTTTGAACTTTTTTTTGGGTATACTAATTAGCACCTGAACAGGAAATTCTGAATTCGCTTCAGAGTAGAGCCAAATTATACGAAAGGGATAAACTAAAAAAGAAGAACCGTTATGATAAAGCTTTTCTATAAGCTGAATATTACATAACCGTTCTTCCTTTTTGAAACTGTTCATTTTGATTGTTATTTAGCCTGACTGACAAGCAGAAATTGATCTGCAAAATCGTAAAAGGCTACGAAAATACAATCAAAAATTATGCTTTATGGCGACGCTCGTCAGATACAGATAGTCTCTTTCTACCTTTAGCTCTTCTAGAAGCTAATACTCTTCTTCCGTTTGCACTGCTCATACGCTCTCTAAACCCGTGCTTATTTCTTCTTTTTCTTTGAGAAGGCTGGAATGTTCTTTTCATGACTCTTTAATCTATTATTACTCTAAAAAACAAGAGTGCAAATATAAGCTTGATTTTTCACAATTCAAACAGTTGAATAAAAATATCCTTATCTTTCTTGAGAAACGAATTTCCCGCAATCCGATTTAAGAAATTAAAACCGCTGTATTTGCTTATATTATTTTCAAATATAGCCTTTGTACAGCTTAAAACCGAAAATTATAAAATTTACAAAACCTGATCCGCGAAAAGAATTTCATTAAAGAAGTCAGGGCATGGAATAACTACACTGATTATAAACCGATGATAGAATTTGCAAAGGGAAAAGACCTTTTACTTATTTTTTCTGTTGTTTTAACAGATCCCTAATCTCCATTAATAATGCTTCCTCAGGGCTTGGTGCTAGCTGAGCTACAGGCGTTTCCTCTTCTTTACGCTTAAGAGCATTCATGGTTTTTATCACGGCGAAAATACAAAAGGAAACAATCAGAAACTGAATTACAGCATTAATGAAATTTCCATAGCGAATAGCCACTTCTTCTACTTTAAAGATAGCATCAGCAGAAATTAAAACTAGCTTCTTTGAAGAGAAGTCAACACCACCCATAATAAATCCCAAAGGTGGCATCAGAATATCATCAACCAATGAAGTAATGATCTTTCCAAAGGCAGCGCCAATGATCACACCGACAGCTAGATCAACCACATTTCCTTTAGATATAAATTCTTTAAACTCCTTAATAATCGCCATATAATTTCTAAATTTTAAAAACTTACTAAATATGACTAGTTTTTAACTAAATCAAAAATATTTTTACATTAAATCGAATACAAAATTTACATTAAGAATGCACCATACACCAATATTTGTGTAATTTTACGTGACAATTCAAATCATGTTAAGACAAAATCTTCAGCAAAAGCTTCTTCAAAAACTATCTCCTCAACAAATTCAATTTATTAAGTTATTACAGGTACCAACTGTATCGCTTGATACCCGAATTAAAGAAGAGTTGGAAGATAATCCAGCACTTGAAGATCTTAGCCTTGCTAACATGAATGAACCGGCAGAAGAATATCCAGATAGAGATCCAGACGATAATTTCAATTCAGAAGATAGCCAGGAAAGCTCAGATGAATTTAATGTTGATGACTATTTGCAAGACGACAACATCAACGACTTTGGGTCCAAATATGAGCAGAACGGAGATGATGATGAGGAGCGAAAAGAAATTCCTATTGCTGTGCAAAATTCATTTTTTGAAAGCCTTCAGGCACAGCTTCATCTGGTACCCTTATCCGATAAAGATTTCAGAATTGGTCAACAAATAATTGGCAGTCTTGATGATGATGGCTACTTGCGTCGTCCAATTACTTCACTGATCGATGATCTAGCTTTTTCGCAGAATTTATTTGCAGAGGAAGAAGAGGTACTTGAGATGCTTAAAGTAATTCAATCATTCGATCCGGCAGGAGTTAGTGCAAGAGATCTTCAAGAATGTTTATTAATTCAACTTAGAAAAAAAGATCAAAATCCAATTGTTAGAAAGGCCACTAGAGTAGTAGAACAATTTCTAGAGGAATTTACTAAAAAACATTATGACAAACTTGAACGTTCTCTAAACATGGATTCAGAGGAACTTAAAGAGGTTGTAAATGAAATACTCAAGCTTAACCCAAAACCTGGCGATTCGAATGCTGTCACAACCAAGCAACTCCAAATCATCCCTGATTTTCATATCAGTAATAACGACGGTATTTTATTTTTGACCTTAAACTCAAAAAATGCTCCTGAACTGCGTGTCAGTCGTTCGTATCAGGACATGTTTGAACATTACGATAAAACTGCTCAAAAGGATAAAAAACTAAAAGAAGCAGTGCAATTTGTAAAACAAAAACTTGATTCAGCGAAATGGTTCATCGATGCAATTAAACAGCGTCAGCAGACTTTACTTAAAACCATGAATGCAATCATGCATTATCAGTATGAATATTTTCTGACCGGCGATGATAAGAATCTGAAACCAATGATCCTCAAAGATATTGCAGATCGTATTGGCATGGATATCTCAACCGTTTCAAGGGTAGCTAATTCTAAATATGTGCAAACAGAATTTGGAACCTTTTTATTGAAATCATTTTTCTCTGAAGCTATTCAAATGGAAAGTGGAGAAGAAGTATCCAATAAAGAGGTTAAAAAAATTCTGGAGGAATGCATTGCTAAAGAAGATAAAATACGACCACTTGCAGATGAAAAACTGACTGAAATACTCAAAGAACAAGGCTATAATATTGCCAGAAGAACTGTGGCCAAATACAGGGAAGCGATGAATATACCGGTGGCAAGATTAAGGAAAGAGCTTTAGGCCGGTTGTATGAGGTAGGAAGTATGAGGACTGAGGTAGGAAGTATGAGGTAGGAGGTAGGAAGTATG
>Ga0222712_10001682_pt1 | contig 26730 bp, 14 predicted proteins | sample C33_657DmetaG_FD_165043 | JGI IMG/M metagenome (GOLD analysis project Ga0222712, IMG submission 165043) | Estuarine water microbial communities from San Francisco Bay, California, United States - C33_657D | ecosystem: Environmental > Aquatic > Marine > Unclassified | place: USA: California... | reverse complement strand
CCTTGGCGAGGCGTTGGGCGACCTCGACGATCTCGGAGGCCGTCAGGCCGAACTTGGCGTTCTCGCCGGTGCTGTCGGCCCACTTGCCTTCGCCGGCGGTGGTGAGCTTGACGCGCAGGCCGATGTGGGGCTGGACGCCCATGCGGCGGGCGATGCGGATGATGGCGTCGATCTCGGAGAGCTGTTCGACGACGATGATGGTCTGCTTGCCGAGACGTCGGCCCATCAGGGCGAGCTCGATGTATTCCTCGTCCTTGTAGCCGTTGCAGATCAGGAGGGCCTTGCGGTTCTCGAGCAGGGCGAGGGCGATGATGAGCTCGGGTTTGGAGCCGGCTTCGAGGCCGAAGTCGTATTCCTCGCCGGCGTCGAGGATCTCTTCGACCACTTCGCGGAGCTGGTTGACCTTGATCGGGAAGACGCCGCGGTAACGTCCGGAGTAATCCTCTTCCTTGATGGCGCTGCGGAAGGCCTCGTTGATCTGCGTCACGCGATGGCGGAGCAGGTCCTGCACGCGGATCGTGAGCGGGGGCTTCAGGCCGGACGCTTCGACTTCCTTCACGATGTCCGTGATGCGGATCTTCCGGTGGTCGCCTTTCGGGTGCACGCAGAGGTGACCCTGGGGGTCCACGGAGAAGTTGTTACCTCCCCATCGTTTGAAGCCGTAGTACTCTTCGGCGTCTTTGGTAGTCCAAGGCTGCGGTTTGCTCACGTCGGTAGGAGGTGGACTTTTTATCGTGCGGGGGGAAGCGCAAGGGGAAATCTCGCCTCGCGGGGCGGCTTACGGCTCGACCCGGCGGCGGCGGGCGATTGTCTGACCGCATGTCGGCCGAACCAGTCATCCGCGCGACGATCGCGTTACGGAAAGCCTTGGCGGGCCGCTCGTTTCCCGCGCCGGCGGACTTCGTGTACCAGCCTCTGGACTATGCCTGGGCCTCGCACGAGGCTTACCTGCGTCGCTATGCGGCTGACGGCCCGAAGAAGATTCTCTTCCTGGGCATGAATCCGGGGCCTTTCGGCATGGCCCAGACCGGCGTGCCGTTCGGCGAGATCGCCGCGGTGCGGGACTGGATGGGGCTGGCGATGCCGGTAGGCCGCCCGGAGCGCGAGCATCCCGGCAAGAAGGTGACCGGCTTCGCCTGCCATCGTTCGGAGGTCAGCGGCCGTCGTCTCTGGGGGCTGTTCCAGGAACGCTTCGGTCAGGCCGAGGCCTTCTTCGCCGATCACCTGGTGCATAACTACTGTCCGTTGCTCTTCCTGGAGAACACCAAGCAAGGACGGAACGTCATTCCGGAGGAACTTCCGGCGGAGGTCATGTTGCCGGTGAACAAGGAGTGCGACAAGCTCCTGCGCGTGATGGTCGAGACGCTCGGCGTGAGCACCGTCGTCGGCGTGGGCGGCTATGCCGAGACGCGGGCCCGCGAAGCGCTCGACGGCCTGCTGGTCAAGTACGCCAAGGTGCCGCACCCGAGTCCGGCGAATCCCGTGGCCAACCGCGGCTGGTCGGCGGCCGCGACGAAGGCCTTGGTCGAGCAAGGGGTCTGGTCCTGATGGGGCTCATCGAGGAGATCCTCGTCCGCCCGAAGTTGCGTCAGAAACTTTGGGCGTGGTGGTATCCATTCTTCACCCGTCGCGTCCGGGCGCAGGGCATCGATTTCCTGAACTATGCCTTCGAGGACGCCGAAGCCCCTCGGCTGGCGCTCGCCGCGACCGATGAGCCTAACCGTCCGAATATCCAGCTGTATGAGCATGTCCGTGGCGGTGTCGCCTTGCATGGTATGCGCGTGCTCGAGGTCAGTTGCGGCCATGGCGGCGGCGCGGCGTATTTCGCCAGGACATATCAGCCCGCCGAATATGTCGGCCTCGATCTGAATCCTGAGGCCATCCGTCACTGTCAGGCACGTCATCAGGTCGGCGGCTTGCGTTTCGAGCAGGGGGACGCGCAAAGACTGCCTTTCGCCGACGCCTCCTTCGATGTCGTGATCAACGTCGAAGCGTCGCACTGCTATCCGGACTTCCCAGGTTTCGTGAGCGAGGTCGCCCGGGTGCTGAAGTCAGGTGGCCGATGCTGCCATGCGGATCTGCGTTATCGAAGCGGCGTGGACGAGTGGGTGGCGGCTCTGGCGAAGCACCCTCAGCTACGACTGGATGAGATGCGCCTGATCAACCCCGAGGTCATCCGCGGCATGGAGCTGAACACGCCGCGCTATGAAGCAATGGTGAGGCAGGCCTTGCCGCGGTTCCTGCATCGTCTCGCCTTGGATTTCGCCGGCGTGAAAGGATCGCGGCTGCATCGCGACGCCGTCAGCGGCGAGATGAGCTACCGCTCGTTCAAGCTGACCAGGCGGGCCTGAGCTTACTTCGGCTCGAGGATGATCAGCCGACCGGGCGTGCTGGTGCCGGCGGCGAGCGAGTTGCCCCGGCAGAATTCGGCGATGAGCAAGCGGTGCCCGGGCAGGGTGATCATCGAGATCGGGCGGGCGAGCGGCGCCGCCACCGTCGTCACCACGGCTTCTTTCTTGGTGAAATCGAGACGGGCCTGGACGAGGTCGAAGCCGCTCTGGTCCTTCAGGTAGTTGCCGAAGCGGGTGATCAGGTAGCTGTTGCCCAGCGGCGCGGGCCAGTCGGGGCCCAGCTCGAGGATCGTCGACGGCGACGAATGGGGCGTGAAGGTCGCCGAGCCGCCGCGATCGCTGGCGTCGGGGCCGACGTTCTTGAACGGACGCATGAACGTCAGGTCTTTCGGGGCGTCAGGCGTATGCGGGTAAGGCTTCTTGGTCCAGTCGCCGAACTCGTAAGGAAAACCGTAGTGTTTGCCGCGCTCGATGAGGTTGAGTTCTTCCGGAGTATCGGCGTCGGTACCGTTCTCCACGCCGAGGAGGCGCCCGGCGTGATCCCAGGCGAAGTGGTAGGTGTTGCGCAGGCCGTATGCGAAGATCTCGATGTTCGGGTGGGCGGTCTCCGGGTTCAGGCGCCAGAGCGTGGCGGTCAGCGGGTTCTCCCCGGACTTATCGTAGTTCGGCGATTGGCCGGTCTCGCCGCCGTCGGTGCGCGAGCCGCTGCTGACGTAAAGCAGTCCGTCGGGGCCTTGCGCGATGTGGTTCACGCCGTGGTTATAGGGGCCGACCCCGAAGTTGTAGGCCGTCACCAGCCAAGGCTTGGGCTTGGTCCAGGAGCCGGCGCCGGTCCATGGTTCCGTCCGGAAGATCGTCACCTCGTTGACGACCGGCGTCTTGGCTTTATTGCATTGGTTGCTGATGAAGTAGAGTCGGCCTTTGTCATCCGTGCCGAGGCCTAGACAGGTCGGGTCGCCGAGTTTGAAATCCTGGAGCTCCTTGCCGGACCAGAGCAGGGCGACTTCGCGGGTCGCGATGTCCCAGGACCAGATGTCTCCCTTCGCGGCCAAGATCAGCACGTGTTGGCCGTCGGGGTGGGCGGTCAGGCGGGTCGGCTGGAAGTCGAGGTTGGCGGCGACGGAGAATTTCCAGCCCGCCGGTGCCGACGGGAGGACATTCGGCGACATCGCCGCCAGCAGTTTTTCATAGGTCGGGTAGGTCGTCTGGGCGCGGAGCGCGGCGATCTCGGCGACGGAGGTCGGGGCGTAGGCGTTGCCCCAGCTGCTGAAGACGTAGTTGAAGACCTTGACCAGATCCTCGTCGCGCAGGGTCACTGGCGGCATCCAGCCTTGGTAGGTCTGGCCGTTGACCTCGATCTTGTCCTTCAGGCCTTCCAGAGGGGCGCGGAGGGCGCGGGCGCGTTGTTTCTCGATGAAATCCGACCGGGCGAGGGGCGGGAACGCCTGCGGGATGCCCAGGCCTTCCTGGCCGTGGCAGGCGGCGCAATATTGGCGATAAAGGTCGGCCCCCGACGTCTCGACCTGAGCGGATAGCGACGCGATCCCGAGAAGGTAAAGGGCGGCTAGGCGGGGTCGCATCCTGACTAGGTAATGTAGGCATCCGTCACCCTTGTCGAGTCCGTCAACTCAGGCTGGCAGGCATCGGGAAAAGGCCTAGACCTAAGTCATGCTTACCCCCTGGCTACGTCTCTTCGCGCTCAGCGTCTCCGTGGCCGCCTTGGCCGCCGATCGTCCCAACATCGTCTTCATCCTGACGGACGACCAAGGTTATGGCGACCTGAGCGCGCACGGGAATCCTGTCCTCAAGACCCCGAACCTCGACAGACTCCGGTCCGAGAGCGTGCGTTTCACCGACTTCCAGGTCTCGCCCACCTGTTCGCCGACGCGGAGCGCCTTGCTGACCGGCCGCCATGAATTCAAGAACGGCGTCACCCATACGATCCTCGAGCGCGAACGGATGACGCTCGGCGCCGTCACGCTGACGCAGCAGCTGCAGAAGGCCGGTTACCGCACGGGCATCTTCGGCAAGTGGCATCTCGGCGACGAAGCCGAATACCAGCCGAACAAGCGCGGTTTCGACGAAGTCTATATCCACGGCGCCGGCGGCATCGGCCAGAGCTATCCGGGCAGCTGCGGCGATGTCCCGAAGAATTCCTATTATGGCCCGACCTTGCTACATAACGGCAAGTTCGTGAAGACCGAAGGCTACTGCACCGATGAATTCTTCAAGCAGGCGACCAAGTGGATCGAGGCCGAATCCGCCGCCAAGCGTCCCTTCTATGCTTACATCGCGACGAACGCACCGCACGGTCCGTACAACGCCCGACCGGAGGACGCCGCCTTGTACGAAGGCAAAGGGCTCGGCAAGGACACCGAGAACTTCTTCGGCATGATCCACAACATCGACCAGAACGTCGGGAAGCTGCTCGCCAAGCTCGACCAGCTCGGCATCGCCAAGGACACCCTGGTCATCTTCATGAACGACAACGGCGGCACCGCGGGCGTGAAGGTCTTCAACGCGGGCATGCGGGCGCAGAAGGGCACGCCATACATGGGGGGCATCCGGGCGATGTCGTTCTGGCGCTGGCCGGAGCGTTTGCAGCCCATGGACGTCAAGGCCCTCGCGGCGCACATCGACTTCTCCCCGACGATCCTGGAACTCACGGGCGCGCCGGTCTCCGAGCAGATGAAGGCCCAGATCGAAGGCCGTAGCCTCGTGTCTCTGCTCACCGCTAAGGAGGGTCAGAACGTGGCCTGGCCGGATCGGACGCTGTTCACGCACGTCGGTCGTTGGGGTAACATGGTCAAAGGTATCGACCCCGAGACGGGTAAGTACGCCCAGACCAGCGTGCGGACCGCGCGTTGGCATCTTGTTTCCGCCGGTGTCGCGGCGGGAGCGCCCAAGGGCAAGGGCAAAGCCGCCAAGAAGGCGCCGGAAGCCGTGGGGGCGGGCAAGCCGGCGCCGGCCAACTGGCAGCTCTTCGACCTCTCAGCCGATTATGGCGAGACCACGGACGTCGCCGCCCAGCATCCGGAGGTCGTCGCTGAGCTCATCGCCAAGCATGACGCCTGGTGGAAGGAATGCCGTCCGCTCATGGTCAACGAGAACGTCGCCGGCCCCGCCGAGAACCCCTTCAAGGTGATGTATCGGGAGCAGATGGGGAAGTAGGCGCGAGTATGGAGTATCGAGTATGGAGTTTAGGTTCGAATCCCATCCTCTCCGCCACTTTGAACGCGAAACCCCTGTAAAATGGGGTTTCGTCTTTTGCAGGATTAGGCAGGTTCTGCCAAAAGAGCCCTTATCTTGTCCAATAATTGTCCAATGACTTCAGGAGATCGAAGTCCGAAACCATCAGCGCGCTCTGCTTGCCATCCGCCACAGGTCTTGGGCTGATTTTGCAACCGTCTCAGCCGCGCTTGCGCAGGAGCAGCACGGCGATGACGCCCAACGCGATGAGCAGGCCGACGGCGGCCCAGTTGTCGAACAGCTCCGAAGGCCGGGGGAAGCCCGTCGCAGGGCGGGCGGTGGCGATCGGCTGGCCAGCCTGGGCCGGTGCGGCGACCCGGGGAGCCTGACGGGGCGCGGAGGCGACCGCCGTGTTGCCGGCGGGCTTGCCCGCGCTGCGGCGGGCAAGGGCCTCCTGCTGCAGGCGCCGGGTCTTCTCGATGACGGGGGCGGCGGTCGGATCGGCGTCGATCGCGGCCTTTTCGACAGACGTCTGGTAGGCCTGCGTGGCCTTGGCGAGTTCCTCGCGGGCTTTCCGGAGGTTCTCCTCGGCGGTCTTGGCTTCAGGTGAGGCGGTCGCCTTGGTCATCACGACCTGCAGTTTCTTGGCTTCTTCGGGGGTCAATGGCGCGTCGGCTGTTGTCTTCGGGGCGACCTGGGCCGAAAGGGGAGCGAAGACGGCCGACAGGCCGAGGCAGCAGGCGAGCAGGAAGGTCTTCATGGGGCGAGGGCAGGGTGGTCCCGCCGGAAGCGCATGTCAACGGGGCTCTCGCCCGTCCCGGAATTGTAATAAAGATGTAAATACGGACGGTCTATAAAACGCTTGAATAAAGTCCTGCCGGCCGGATGCTCCCGTCACCCCTGCCGACCGCCCCGTCGGTGTTTACTTCACATGAAGACCAGGCTCATGGACTCCGCGCATAGCGGAGCCGTACGCACCGGCCAGCCGGCCTGGCGGCGCTTCGTCGCCGTCGTCCTCATCGCGTTGATCTCGCCCATCCCGGCCTTGTTCGCCTTCTGGGCCGACGCCTCCGGCGATTGGCTGCCCGACTCCTGGGTCGATCCCCTGAGCGGCCACGTATTTACCCTTTCCGAGCTGAACGCCTTCTCCGACGACATCGACGGCGACGGGCTTTCCAACGCGCAGGAAATGGCGATAGGTACCAACCCCTTCTCGCCGGACACGGACGGCGACGGCATCTCCGACCTGCTGGATCCGCTGCCGCTGAGCGCGAGCAACCTGAGCCCGGCCAACGGCATCGTCTGGGGCGCCATCGCCTTGGCCGACGCCGACGGCGACGGTACCCCTAACTTCCTGGACGAGTTCCCGTACGGGCTGTCCGACATCCAGGTCGGAAGTCCCGACACGGACGGCGACGGCATCCCTGACTTCATCGACCCGGCTCCCGAGGACCCTTATAACACCAGCCCCTTCAACGGCCTGCAGTGGCTGGGCGACGCCCTCGCCGATGCGGACGGCGACGGCGTGCCGAACTTCCACGACTGGTATCCGTACGATGCTTCCCTCTGGGACCCGATGCAGGATCCGGACGGCGACGGGTTCGTGAAGGCCAAGGACCCCCATCCTGCCGACCCTTACAATCCAAGTCCCGTCAACGGATTGAACTGGGGGCCCGACGTCTATGGCGATTCTGACGGCGACGGCATCCCCAATTTCTACGACGCCTATCCTTACGACAGCGGCAACGGATACGTGCCACCGGAGCCGGATTCGGACGGCGACGGTATCCCGGACTCATCCGATCCGTCGCCTTGGGACTATTATAACTACAGCGCCGCCAACGGCGTCATCTGGCAGGCGGATGCGTGCGGCGACGCCGACGGCGACGGCATCTCGAATTTCTACGACCAGTTTCCGTACGACTATTACAACGGCAACGTGCCGGTGTCCGACATGGACGGCGACGGCATCCCCGATGCCGAAGACCCGGCGCCTACCGACCCCACCAACCTGAGTCCGATCAACGGCGGCCTGTGGTATACGGCTGCGCTCGCCGACGCCGACGGCGACGGCAATCCGAACTTCAGCGACCCTTGGCCCTACGACCCGACCAACGGCAACCTTCCGCCTGAATGGAACAGCCCGACGGCCGATACCGACGGGGACGGCATCGCTAACGCGCAGGACCCGGCCCTGGCCGATCCGCTGAACTTCAGCATCTACAACGGCACGTCGTGGTACGGCGCCGCCGTCGGCGACGCCGACAACGACGGCATCCCTAACTTCCGGGACGAGCACCCGTACGATTATGACGGCGGCAGCTACGCCGGGCCGGATTCGGACGGCGATGGCATCCCGGATGTCTCCGACCCGTACCCGAACGACCCGAACAACGGAAACGGTGATGCGGACGGCGATGGCATCCCGGATTCGCAGGATCCGGCGCAAGCCGACCAGAACAACCTCAGTCCGTTCAACGGCATCGAGTGGTTCGGTGACGTACGCGGCGACGCGGACGGGGACGGCATCCTTAACTTCTGGGACCTCGAGCCCTATGGTCCGACGCCGGTCGACACCGACGGGGACGGCCTGATCGACAGCATCGACCCGGCGCCGACGGATCCGTATAATTTCAGCGCATATAACAAGACTAGCTGGTCGTCGGACGCATTGGGTGACGCCGACGGCGACGGCATCCCCAATTGCTTCGACACCTGGCCGTATGACAGCCTCAACGGGACTGGGGACGCGGACATGGACGGCTTGCCCGATGCGAGTGACCCCGTTCCCGCCGACCCTTATAACAACAGCCCTTACAATGGTGCGATGTGGAGTGGCCCCTCCGCGCTCGGCGACGTCGACAACGACGGTATCCTGAACTATTTCGACGCCTATCCCGACGACCCATATAACGGCTTGCCTCCCGGGGGTGACGCCGATGGCGATGGTATTCCGAACGAACAGGATCCGGATCCGAGGAACGGCACTAATACGAGCCCGTACAATGGCATCAACTGGGGGGAGGGTGCGAATGGAGACGCGGACGGCGACGGCACGGCCAACTATTGGGATTACTCCCCATATGGGGACGATTTGGATGGGGATGGCATACGTGACTCGGATGATCCGGCACCGAACGATGCGACCAATACCAGTTGGATCAACGGTCGTGCGTGGTATGGCGAAGCATTGAACGACAACGACCTGGATAACCTAGTTAATTTCAGTGATCCGACTCCCGACGGAGGTATGCCCTACGAGCCGTATCTGGGCGAGCTGCCTTCGGCTTCGGCCTCGCAGTTGGTCCTACTCAACGATGGTTATGAGGAACTCGGCGAGGCCCCCGCCCCAGGCGTCACGCCCGCCCGCGACTTGGATAATCCAGAGTTGGCTATCAAGGCTGGGTCTAGGGCCGGAAAGATGGCCATCAGCAGGCTCACTGCGCTGAACCTTTCGTTGCCTGCTGATTATGTGAATGCGGGCGGGTCGGTTACTTTTACTCAGTCAGGCGCAGGTTTTGTCCGGCTTCACGCCGTCAGGATGGTGGATGGTGAAGGAGTTGAAGGCAGGGAGATATCGATGGGCGTTCCCTACGTGCCCCCTAATGACGGCACGTGGGTGCATCTGATCGAGTCGGTGAGAGGTGGGGGCGTTACGCTGACGTGCCACTTTCCTTGGATGTTGTACGGTGAGATTACCAGTGAACATCCATCTGGGGTCATGTCATCGGATGTAGACGTCGATTTGGTCCTCCTCCCGGCGGGTTTGATCCTCGATAATAACAACATCGCTTACAAACCCGATAGCGAAGCACTCGGCGTCAGCAACTACGTCACGAACAACGAACTGCCTGCAACGAGCCAGTTTGACGACACGAACCCCGACCCTGAAAATTTCCGGCTGCAAGCCAGGTTGCCAAACTCCACGACGAACTCAGTTCAGATGAAACTGGAGGTGAAGCGTTATGGCTCGGTCATCACAACTCACAACTACACGCTTGACAAGAAGGACGGTGATTTTGTGCGCGGTCAGTTTTTGCGGCTTGTGACAGATTGCGAGGATGATGCTGTGTCAGGAGATCAAACGATCTTGGTGAAACTCGGCGACGAGATCAAAGTTAGCTATGACATCGCCGCAGGCAGCAAAGTGGAGCAACAAATCCAGGTGGGACGACCTTCAAGCGAGGACAACAACGAAGCCGATAAGCCTTGGAAGCACGATATTCGCAAGCTCAAGCTGTCCGTTCATGTCTTCAAGAATGCCGCGGGTGCGCCATGCGTGAGCGCTGCCCAAATTGATCAATTGGTCGATGAAGTTAATGAGAGGTTCGCTCAGGCGGGAATCAAAGCCGAAGCGGCAAAGGATTTTGGAGGTGGCAATGCGGGCCATGACCGACCTCAATCCTTGCAAGACGGATATGATGGCTCGCCAAGTGTCCTGTTATTGCCAACAGCAGATGAGCGGGCGTGTGCAAACCTCAAAGATGGAGACGCCAACACGATCGACGTGATTGTTGTTGAGTCGATGAACACGAACGGCGGACGTGGCACATCATTTCCCAAAGTACGAAACGGGACTGGAGATGCGAAATACGACAACTGGATGGTTTTGTCGAGCGGAGTCGTTGGAAACTTCCCGAACACCTTCCCGCATGAACTGATGCACATCCTGCTCAACTCTGCCCATCGAGGCGACCCGGCAACTGCCCTGTTCAAAGGAGGAACAAGCCCAAATAAAGATGTCGGCGGAACCAAGCGCATCGGCCCTTATCCTGACGCAACTGCCGCTGGCGTTGGGCAGACTGACACAACTACGATGCGAGCAAGCACGGAGACTTTGCCATGAACTACTGCATGCTCGGGTTCATCGTCACATCGATTGTCCTGCTTGCGGGCTGTGACGATCCGCCAACTTCTTCGCAGCAATCGGCAGGGAATAAAACTGCCCCACCAAAAAGCTCGAAAGATGCCTCGGTTGCCTCGTCAGTGTCTCCGCAACAAGCAGTTCAAAGACCCATGCAAACTCCAATCGACACGGCTACTGCGAAACCTGCTTTTGAAGCCATTCTTCTCCGTCGTAAAGGTGACAAGGCAGAAGACGCAAGCGCTGAGTTCGGACGCTTGTGCCAACAGTGGAACATGATTGGACGGACGTTGGAGGACGTAAGACAGGTTGTTGGGAAACCTGATTGGGAGAAAGCGGACTCTATCGGCTATCGATTTGATACTGGCTGGGGAGGATGGGAATGGACGTTGAATATGGAAGCTCACAAGGTCAGCGACATTAAGCGCAGCGGCCTCGACTGAGGCGAAATTGATAGGGTCACGCTAAATGGGGCCATTTGAAATATTAGTTGGCGGGTTGCCCAACCGCCAAGCTGTTCCCAATCACCGGAAGGGAGGATGGGAATGGAGACCATCCTCCCTTTCCCTGGAATTAATCCACGCTAAACTCCCTTGCGTCTGCACGTTCTGCAGGATTAGGCTGATTTAGTCGTTAAGTTGTCCAACGGTTTGTCCAACGAAACGCCAAATACTAATAAACATTAAGGTTTCAGCCATGAGGAACGGACTTCGAATCCCATCCTCTCCGCCACTTTGGACGCGAAGCCCCAGTAAAATGGGGCTTCGGCTTTTGCAGGATTAGGCAGGTTCTTCCACGGGAGCCCTTATCTTGTCCAATATTTGTCCAATGGTTTTCGGTAAATCGAACCAGCGGGCGTTCAGGGCTTGGTGGTCGAGCAGCGCGTCAAGGCTGTTGCATCGACCCCGGCTAACCCTGGCAGGACGATTAGAACCGCCCCGAACTGCCTTACTCGAAGCGACCCAACTGTAACATTACGGTTGGCCCCACAAACCGTCCTCGATCAAAGGTCGGGGCGGTGATGTTGAGCTGCCGGCAGGTCTCGGCCTGGCTCTGGCCGGCCTCGTGCTCGCGGATGGCCCGTATCCGGGCCTCCTTCGTGTGGCGTTTCTTGCTCGTCTGATGCGGTATGTTCCGGGGGTTGGGGTGGGTTGGCAACCCCCGCGCTATCAGTTCATCTAGCACATACTAACGTGCCCCACCCACTTGTATGTGGCTTTCATATACTAGTTCATTTTTGCGTCACGTCGGGGTCTTCAGGCTGACGATAGGGTCCGCTGACTTGCTTGAATTTGATGCGGAATTGGCTGCGCTGGTGGATCTTGTATGTGGCCCGGTCGAGCTTGATGCCGGGGGCGTTCTACACGTGGCCTTCGGAGAATACCTTTATTGTTAAGCTAGCGAGACCCCAGGGTGACCCTCGTTTTCTCGCCGATTAAAGGTAGGTAGTAAATGGTGATTCCTCCGTTGATCACCTTCCCTGTCGAATCAAAAGCGATGAGTAATTCGAAGTCTTTGGGCCGGCTCTTGTCGTAGACTCGCAAGAAGTAGGCATAGTCCTGACTCGAAAACTTACCATACTCTTCTGTCTTAGGGAATCTTTCATTATGCCATCCCTGTGCGACGGCAAATTGAATGACGGATTCTTCGGTACTTCCTTCGTGAATCGATTTGGCGACGAGGTCAATCTTCGCATCCTGATTGCGGCCGCATGCCATGAGCGCGACTAACGATAAGAGTAAAATAAATGAACGCATTAGTTTCCTGTTACGTTAAACGGGGCGGAGCCTATCCCTAAGGGGGGCAAATTAGAATTAAATCCGGGCGTCCAGAGTGTTGAGTTGACGGAGCCAAAGCCCAGGTATGTGAGAAATGTTGATGTAAAACTATTGCTGTTATAGCCAGAACCCCAACTGATAAAGTTATAGCTAATATTTGAGGAATTGACTGCAGATGCGAAGTCTTGGCCATACTTATATGCTGTGGAGATGGACGTTTCCATCGTACCTATCTTTTGCAGACTAACTGTCTCTGATGGCTTATCTGTTGCGTATTCGGTGTAGGCTTCAGAGATAGCGCCAAGGTAAGTACCATCATTTCTTGTCCATGGGCCGGCGCGAACCTCATACTGCTGTCCACCACAGATTGAAGTGTCGGTGAATATTGTAAATGTGTGATATGCGCCAAGGTTGACCAAGATATAGCCCATGTCTACCTCTACGAGGTCTGTTGTCGGGGTTGTTTGCCCCGTTGAATCGCCCCCCTCGCCGGGATCCGTCTGTTGCTGGGGGAATGCCGCGTAGAACTCGCCGGTCGAGAAGAGGCCGGTAGACCAGTCGAGATAGGCTGCTTCTAGCGAAGTCGTCGAAGATACTTGGGCATCGTCGCCCGATGGCATCTTCTCGAGGATCGTGAGGGTGCGTTGAACCGCCACCATGGAATCTCCGAGCGCAACGTACACGTTGACTGATTCCGTGGCGTAATACTGTCGGGGGACGTCATCAGAGATTGTCCTGTATCCTGGGGTGGAAACCCATACCGGATTGATGACCCAGTTGGGGTAATAAAGCGCGGATTGCAGGATTTCCCCCGTGGGACTTATGGCGTCGGGGTGGGCACCGTAATAGGCTTCCTCGCTGTACCATATGCCGGAGTTGGCATCGTCTGTGTAGTATCCGCCTGCGTCGATGACCTGTGAATTGTCCCAGTAGCCCAAGGTGTCGTCCCAGACGATCCTCGGCGGCGGTAGGTACATGCCGTCAGGCATGTATGAAGAGGGCATCGAGTATCGCCGATAGCCGCTGAACGCGCCGTTTCCGGAGCTATCCAGGGCTTGGTTTGAAGCCGAAGTTCCTGCTGGCGCGAGCCAGGTCATCCCATTCGGCAAATCCTGGGTCTGGCCGGATGCGGTTGATGTCGCGGCGAGCACGTACATCGCGACGGCCATGATGAGCTTGATGGGGTGTGGCATGTGTCATCTGTATTTCGGTTCCCACGCTGAGTCGACCGTTTAAATCCAGAGCCCTTGCTAATTATATGTAAAAATGTGATACAGGGGCAGTCACGGTTTGTTGGTCCAGCAGAGTGCAATTCTCAGGGGTGATCGGGTCACGCTAAATGGGGCCAGCTGGAGTGCTGCGGGTCGGGCGCCCAACCGCCAAACTCTTCCAGTCACCGGAAGGGTAGGGAGGATGGGAATGGAGACCATCCTCTCATGGTTCGGAATTAATCCGCCTAAACTTCCCTTGCCTCTGCACGTTCTGCAGGATTAGTCTGATTTGGTCGTTAAGTTGTCCAATAGTTTGTCCAACGAAACGCCGAACATCAATAAACACTAGGGTTTACGCTATGAGGAACGGATTTCGAATCCCATCCTCTCCGCCACTTTTGAGAGAGGCCCTCAGGCTCTGAGGCATAGGGCGAGAGCCCGGAGCGAAGCGGAGCCTATCCAATCCGCTCCACCATCCTCGGTAGCCCAGGGGGATCGGTGGGTGGTCAGAGCGGAGGGCAGGAGCAGCTGGCTTAGGCCAGCAGCTTCTTGACCACTTCGCCGTGGATGTCGGTGAGGCGGAAATCGCGGCCCTGGTAGCGGTAGGTCAGGCGGGTGTGTTCGACGCCCATCAGGTGCAAGATCGTCGCGTTGAGGTCATGCACGTGCACGGCGTCCTTGACGATGTTGTAGCTGAAGTCGTCGGTCTCGCCGAAGGTCGTGCCCTTGTTGACGCCGGCGCCGGCCATCAGGACCGTGAAGCAGCGCGGGTGGTGGTCGCGGCCGTAATTCGTCTCCGTGAGCGATCCCTGGGAGTAGGTCGTGCGGCCGAATTCGCCGCCCCAGACCACGAGGGTATCGTCGAGCAGGCCGCGTTGCTTGAGATCCGTGAGCAGGCCGGCCGTGGCCTGGTCGGTGTCGTTGCACTGGCCCTTGATGGCCTTGGGCAGGCCGCCGTGGTGGTCCCAGCCCATGTGGAAGAGCTGCACGAAGCGCACGTCGCGTTCGCAAAGACGACGGGCCAGCAGGCAGTTGGAGGCGTAGGAGCCCGGCCGCTTCACGTCGGGTCCGTAGAGATCGAGGACGTGCTGAGGCTCCTTGGACAGGTCGAGGAGATCGGGGACGCTCGTCTGCATGCGGAAGGCCATCTCGTACTGCGAGATGCGGGTCTGGATCTCGGGGTCGCCCAGGACGCCGTGGCGCTGGTTGTTGAGGGCGGCGAGATCGTCGAGCTGTTCGCGGCGGACTTCGCGCGGGATGCCTTCGGGATCCTTGAGGTAGAGCACGCGTTCGCCCTTGTTGCGGAGCTTCACGCCTTGGAGCTTGGAGGGCAGGAAGCCGGCGCCCCAGAGGCGGTCATAGAGCGGCTGGTCGTCGGGCCGACCGCTGCCGAAGGAGGTCATCACCACGTAGGCCGGAAGGTCGGCGTTCTCGCTGCCGAGTCCGTAGGCGGACCAAGCGCCGATGCTCGGACGACCGGCCAGCTGGCTGCCCGTCTGCATGAACGTGATGGCCGGGTCATGGTTGATCGCTTCGGTGTGCATCGCGCGGACCACGCACCATTCGTCGGACTTCGAGGCGATGTGCGGGATCAGTTCGCTGAACCAGTTGCCGGACTGGCCGTGCTGCTTGAACTTGAAGATCGAAGGCGCGACCGGGAAGTTTTTCTGGCCGGAAGTCATCGTCGTCAGACGCTGGCCCTTGCGGATCGAGTCCGGCAGGTCCTTGCCGCGCATCGCTTCGAGCTGCGGCTTAGGGTCGAAGAGGTCCATCTGGGACGGGGCGCCGGACTGGAACAGGTAGATGATCCGCTTCGCCTTCGGCTTGAAGTTCGGGAAGCCCAGGCCCGGGTTGGCGGCGAAGGCCGGCGTGCCCATCAGCGAACCCAGCGCCGCGAGGCCGATGCCGCCCGCGGAGCCCTTGATGAAGGTGCGACGGGAGAGGGCCATCTTCGTGGCCTGGTCGAGTCCGAGGAATTGACGGTCGTTGCAGTTCATTCGCGGGTGACGGTTTCGTCGAGGTTGAGGAGGATGTTCGTGGTGGTCGTCCAGGCGGCGAGCTGGTTGCGGTCAAGGTCGGCGGCGGCCGGGCTCATGCCTTGGGCGAGGAGCTTCGGGGCGAGGGTGGCGTCGGCGGCGTAGGTCGCCAGACGCTTGTCGAGGCCCTTGCGCAGCACGGCGAGTTCGGCGGGGGTGGCGTCGCGGCGGACCACCTTGCGGAAGGTCCAGGCCAGCTTGGCGTCGTTGTCGCCCGGCTGACGCAGGGCCTGTTCGGCGAGCTTGCGGGCGGCCTCGACGAAGGTCACCTCGTTGAGGAGCGAAAGCGCCTGCATCGGCGTGTTGGAGCGCGAGCGCTTGACCGTGCAGACCTCGCGGCCGGCCGAATCGAAGAGCAGCATCGTGGGCGGAGCCGCGGTGCGCTTCCAGATCGTGTAGAGCGAGCGGCGCCAGAGGCCCTCGCCGGTATCGGCCTTGTAGTTACGCATGTCACCGTAGACGCTGGTCTCGTCCCAGACCGCTTCGGGCATGTAAGGCTTCACGCTGGGGCCGCCTTGCTTGTCGACGAGCAGGCCGGCGGTCCAGAGGGCCTGGTCGCGGATGACCTCGGCGGGCAGGCGGAAGCGGGGGCCGCGGGCGAGGAGGCGGTTGTCGGGATCCTTCTCCAGCATCTCCGGCGTGACGGCGGCGCTGCGACGGTAGGCCGAGCTCGTCATGATGAGCTTATACATCGCCTTCATGTCCCACTTGCGGTCGACGAATTCGACGGCGAGCCAGTCGAGGAGTTCCGGATTGCTCGGCCATTCGGCTTGCGAACCGAAGTTCTCGGACGTCTTCACGAGTCCGATGCCGAAGAAGCGTTCCCAGGCCCGGTTGACCCAGATGCGTCCCGTGAGCGGGTGCGTGCCGCTGGTGAGCCAGCGGGCGAAGCCGAGGCGGTTGTTGGGTTCGCCGGCGGGCATGGGCGGCAGGGCGCGGAAGAGGGCTCGTTCGACCTTCGGTCCGATCTTGTCGTATTCGCCGCGGAGAAGCACGAAGGCGTCGCGGGGCTTCGGAAGTTCCTTCATCACCATCACCGTCACGGGCGCCGCATTGGCCGACTCGAAGGCCGTCTTCGCGGCGGCGACCTTGGCGTTCGCGGCATAGCGCGGGTGTTCGGGGCTATCGGCGAAGAGTTTCTCCAGGGCCTTCCGGTCGGCCGGCGTGATCTGGTCGGCCGGCTTGGCGAGGAGGCGGCGGGCGGCTTCGGCGGCGGCGTCGGTCTTGAGCGAGAGCAGTTTCGGATCCTGACCGGACGTGTTGAGGCGGAATCGCCCCATGCTATGCTGGGAGACGGCTTCGTGACGCATCACCACGACCAGCTTCGCGCCGGCGGGGATCGTGGTCGGAGCGAGGGTGAAGATCGCCTTACGGGGGACGCGGTTCTCGGCCAGGTTGCCGCCGATCGCCCAGCCGGCCTTGCTGGAATCGGCCTTCTTCGCCTTGCCCTTGGTCATCGGGGCCGGGGCGAGCTTCGCGATGCTCCAGCCTGGCTGATCATAATCGGCTTCCGCCTTCACCAAGGGCAGGGGGGTCGTCTTGCCGTCGGCGGCGCGCAGGCGGACTTCGAAGCCGCTGAGCACGAAATTGCCGTTGGAGGCGCGACCGAGGCTCTTGTTCGGATGGGAATCGTCCGGCAGGGCTTCGAGGCGAACCGCCGTGAGCAGTCCGGCGGCCAGCGGGGCTTCGAGCACGTAGGTCTCCTTAGAGGCGGTGCCGCCGGAGACGAGCCAGGAGCCGTCATCGAGGCGCTTGAACTCGGCGTTCTCCTTGGCCGTCACCTTCTCGCCGTCGAGGGGCTGCCAGGCCACGCCTTCCTTGGAGAAGGCGGCGCGCTGACGTTCCAGCCACTTGGCGAGAAGCTCGGGCTGAGAGGTCGGGATGGCCTTGAGGGCGGCTTCGGCGGCGGCGAGCGCCGCACTCGTCGCGTCGATCTGCTTCTGCTGTTCTTCGGTCGGAAGAGCGAGCACGGGCGGCGTGTTGCCGCCGGCGCGGGTCCGGCCGGATCCGCCGAATTCGCCGAGCACGCCGGACTCGTCGTTCGAATTGAAATAAGCGAAGAACTGGTAGAACTCCTTCTGCGAGATCGGGTCGTACTTGTGGTCGTGGCAGCGGCAGCAGTTCATCGTCAGCCCCATCCAGGTGGAACCCGTGGTCTCGATGCGGTCGATGACGTTCTCGGCGAACCATTCCTCGACGATGCGACCTCCTTCTCCGTTGAGTCGGTGGTTGCGGTGGAAGGCCGTGGCCACGATCTGGCCGCGGGTCGGGTTAGACAGGAGGTCGCCGGCCAGCTGTTCGACCGTGAAAGCGTCGAAGGGCTTGTTGTCGTTGAACGCCTTGATGACCCAGTCGCGATAGGGCCACATCGTGCGCTGCGTATCGCTCTGGAAGCCGTTGGAGTCGGCATAGCGGGCGAAGTCGAGCCACTGCATGGCCATGTTCTCGCCGTAGTGGGGCGAGGCGAGGAGACGATCGAGCGCCTTGGACCAGGCGTCGGCGGAGGTGTCGGCCAGGAAGGCCTGCAGGTCGGCGTCGGAGGGCGGCAGGCCCGTGAGGTCGAGGGCGGCGCGCCGGAGGAGGGTCGTCTTGGGCGCTTCGCCGTTGGGCTTGAGGCCCTTGGCGGCGAGGCCTTGGGCGAGGAAGGCGTCGATCGCGTTGCCGCCGGCGGGGACGGCGGGGACGGCGGGCTTGACCGGCGTCTGGAAGGCCCAGTGGCCTTGGTACTCCGCGCCCTCCTTGATCCAGCGTTCGACGAGCGCGACCTGATCCTTCGAAAGCACCTTATGGAACTCGGCCGGCGGCATGTGATCGTCGGCGTCTGTCGTGAGGAGCCGCTTCATCACTTCGCTTTTTTCCGGGTGGCCGGGCAGGATGGCCGGCTCGCCGGATTTGCCGCCTTTGCGTGCGGCCTCCAACGAATCCAGGCGCAGCTTGCCTTTCACCTTGTTCTCGTCAGGCCCGTGGCAGGCGTAGCAGGTGTCGGAGAAGATCGGCCGGATGTCGCGGTTGAACTGGATACGTTCCGCGGCGAACGCTGAGGTCAGGAACAGGGCGCCGGCGGCGGCGAGACAATAGCGGGGAAGGCGCATGGGGCTTGCGAATAAAGACATTAAAGACGAGCGCGGGTTCATAGCAATTAGCACTTAATAAAAAACCCCTCAAATGAGGGGTTTTGGAGAGGGCTGTGGCGAGGCTTACTTGGTCGCCAGGTCCTTGAGGGAGACGTTACGGAATTCGGCCGGGTCGTTGTGTCCGGCGAAGCCGAAGTAGCCGTTCTTGCGGTCCTTCCCGGGGTGAGGGCTCTTGGCCATGACCGTGGCCATGTCGACCTTGGAGAGGTCGGTATCAAGGATGATGAAGCCGTTGAGTTCGACCTTGATGGTCGAGCCGACGACCGTGACCTCCTGGAAGTTCCATTCGCCGATCGGGCGCTGGAAGCCGCGCTGGGCGCCGACCATGCCGTAGGCGGAGCCGTGGACCTGGCGGGCGTCGATCTTGCCTTTCACCTTCTCGTAGTTGTCGTCGAGCACCTGGAGTTCGCACATGCCTTCGTAGGCCGTGTTGCCCTTGCCCGGGTAGCGGAGGGCGAGGCCGTTGTTGCCGCCGGGCGGCAGCTTGAACTCGAGGCGATTGGCGAAGTCGGTCAGATCCTGGTCATAGTAAGGCGTGCCGCCCTTGCCTGTCTTGCAGCGGATGGCGCCGTCGACGATCTCGTAATTCTCGATCGGCCCGGCCCAGCCCGTGAAATCCTTGCCGTTGAAGATGGACTTGAACCCGGCCTGGCCGTGCGAAGCGAGAATCTGGTTCGCCTCGGCGCCGGCGATCTCGCGGATGGCGAGGTTGCGCCAGCGGATCGGGGCGCCGTGCGTCTGCAGGCAGATCGGGCCCTTGGCGGGGACGGAGGCCTTGCGGTCGTAGTAGTTCTCGAGCGTCGCGTGGTCGACGGTCTGCTTGCCATTGAGCCAGATGCTGACGCGGGCGCCGACCATCACGATGCGGAGGGTGTTCCATTCGCCGGCGGGCTTGTCGGCCAGGACGAGGGGATCCTTGCCGGGCTTGCCGGGAGAGTTGTTCCAGAGGGCGCCGGAGCCGAGTTGGCAGCCATGCTTGAAGGACTTCTCATCGCTCGGATCCCAGATCTGGACCTGCGGGACGCCGCGGAGATAGACGCCGGAGTCGCCCTTGGGGGCCATGTTGTATTCGAGGACCAGTTCGAAGTCGCCGTAGTCCTTGTCGGTGGTCGCGTACGCGCCGGTGCCGGGATTGAAGATCTCGCCGTCCTTCACGGACCAGTGCTGCGGGAATTCCTCGCGCATCTTGGCGAGCATCGCGTCCTTCTTTTCGCCCGTGAGCTTGGCGACGGAGTGCGGATTATAGCCGTGCCAGCCGGTAAGATCCTTGCCGTTGAAGAGCGAGGTGAAGCCGGCGAGCGGGGAGTCCGCGAACAGCGCGGAGGCGGCGACGGCGAGGAGGGTGGTGAGGAGGCGCATGACTGAAGAGGGGTAGGGGCAGGGGTGGGGGGAGGTTTAATTAGAGGGGCTCGAGGGTGCAGCGCTTGACCTCGAAGGCGCCGCCTTCGACCTGCAGGCCGATAAAGCCTTCCGAGAGATTGGTGCCAGTGGCCTTGTTCACTTCCTTGCCGTTGACGAGGATCGTGACCGTGTTGCCGTCGCAGACCGTGGTGAAGGTGTTCCATTCGCCGGCGGGCTTCTCGGCGTCGGCCTGCTTGCCGAGGCGGTAGCCGCGGGTCTTGCCGGTCTTCTTGTCCTTCAGCTCCGTGCCGCCGGAGAGGGTCGCGCCGTTCCAGAAGTAGAAGTCACCTTGGTTCTTGTGCATGCCCTGGCATTCGATGCTCTTGGGCCAGATCGCGTCGGGGGGCGTCATGTGGACGACCACGCCTGTGTTGCCGGGCTTGGTGAAGCGCCACTCGACCGTGAAGCGGTACTGCTTGTAGCTTTTTTCCGTGCGCAGGAAGCCGCTGGGCTTGCCGACGCAGGAGAGGATGCCGTCCTTGATGGACCAGGTGTCCTTGGAGGTCTCGGCCGGGAAGACGACCCAGCCGGCCGTGTCCTTGCCGTTGAAGAGTTCGGTCTTGGCGCTCGGCGTGATCGCGTCGGCGGCGAAGGCGTGGACGAAGGCGGAAGCCAGCAGGGCGACCGTCAAGGTGAGGCGGGGGAGGGGCATGGCATCACCTTATGATTTCACCCCTTACGTTGAAGTCTAAACGCCGAATTTAAACGGCGTATAAGTGTCGTTTACCGCTCAGGCCATGATGCCCTTCACCACCTTGCCGGCGACGCCGGTCAGGCGGACGTCAAGGCCTTGGAACTTCACGTTGAGACGATGGTGATCGATGCCCATCAGCGCGAGCATCGTCGCGTGGAGGTCGTGCACGTCGACGACGTTCTCGACGGCGTTGTAGCCGAGTTCATCGGTCGCGCCATAGGTCGTGCCGGCCTTGACGCCGCCGCCGGCGAGGAAGACCGAGTAGCCGGCGATATGGTGGTCGCGGCCCGTGCCTTGGCCCATGGGGGTTCGGCCGAATTCGCCGCCCCAGAGCAGGAGGGTGTCGTCGAGCATGCCGCGTTCCTTGAGGTCGCGGATGAGCGCGCCGGTGGCCTTGTCGACGTCCTCGGCGCCCATCTTCATGCCGTTGTCGAGGTTGCCGTGGAGGTCCCAGGCGCGGTGGTAGAGCTGGATCATGCGCACGCCTCGTTCGGCGAGACGACGGGCCATCAGGCAGTTGGAAGCGAAGGAGCCGTCGCCGACTTCCTTGATGCCGTAGGCTTCGAGCGTCTTCGCGGACTCGCTCTTGAAGTCGAGGAGCTCGGGCACGCTCGACTGCATCTTGAAGGCCATCTCGTACTGGGCCACGCGCGTGGCGATCTCCGGATCGACCGTCTCTTCGGCCAGCTGGCCGTTGAGGCGGCGGATCTCCTCGATGACCTGCCGCTGCGTGCTCTGGCAGACGCCTTCGGGGTTGCCGATGTAGTGCACCGCTTCGCCTTTCGACTGGAACTGGATGCCTTGGTATTTACTGGGCAGGACGCCGCTCGACCACTGGCGGGAGGAGATCGGCTGCTGGCCGGTGCGGCCGGCGGAAGTCAGGACGATGTAGCCCGGCAGGTTCTCGGTCTCGGAGCCGAGGCCGTAGAGCAGCCAGGAGCCCATGCTCGGGCGCCCCTTGATGATCGAGCCCGTGTTGAAGAACGCGTGGGCCGTGTCGTGGTTGATCTGTTCGGTCTTGAGCGAGCGCACGACGCACAGATCGTCGGCGACCGAGCCGATGTGCGGGAAGATGTCGGTCAGCTCCATGCCTGACTTGCCCCATTTCTTGAACTCGAAGGAGCCGCCGCGCGCCTTGAGCACGGTGTTCTGGAGCTGGGCGATCTGCTTGCCCTTGGTGAACGATTCAGGGAACGGCTGGCCGTGGAGGCTCTTCAGCACCGGCTTGTTGTCGAAGAGCTCGAGGTGGGGAGGGCCGCCGGCCATGCAGAGGAAGATCACGCGCTTGGCCTTCACCGGAAGGTGCGGCTGCCGGAGAGCGCCCTTCGAGAACGGGGCGGCGTGCAGGTCGGCGAAGCCCGACTTGGCGGCGAGCATGGCGAAGGCGGCGCTGCCGAGGCCGTAGGCGCTCCTGGTCAGGAAGCTCCGTCGGTTGATCGACAGGGCGTGGGCGACGGGGTCGTAAGGGAGCATGGTCTTAGTAGCGGGTGATCGCTTCGTGGGAATTGAGGAGGACGCGACACGCCTGCGTCCAGGCGGCGAGTTCGGCCGGATCGGCGGCCGGCGCGGAACTGAAGCCGATCTTCAGGAACTTCGCGGCTTCGGCCGGGTTGGTCCGGTAATAGGCCATCTGATCGGCGACGAGCTTCTCGAGGGAAGGCCGTTCGGCGGTCTTGGGTTCCCGGCCCATCGCGAGACGGAAGCCGAGGTCGAGACGTTCGGCCGCCGGTTTCGCGAGCAGACGGGCGGCCATGGCGCGGGCGGCCTCGACGAAGGTCGGGTCGTTGAGGAGCGTCAGCGCCTGCTGCGGGGTGTTGCTGTAATTGCGCAGCGCGGTGCATTCGTCGCGGGCGGGGGCGTCGAAGTTGATGAGCATCGGGTGCAGGAACATCCGTTGCCAATGCATGTAAAGGCCGCGGCGCCACTGGTCGGCGCCCTTGCTCGCGACGTACACGCGGTTCGGGAACTGGATGGGCTCGTAGTAGCCGTCGGGCTGGTAAGGCTTCACGCTGGGCCCGCCGACGTCGTCGATGTTGAGGAGACCGGCGACGAAGAGGGCGTTGTCGCGCACGAATTCGGCGTCGAGGCGGCGCGGGTTCTGCGAGGCGAGGAGGCGGTTGTTGGGGTCGAGGTCCTTGAGCTCGGGACGGAGGCTGCTGCTCTGGCGGTAGGTGCGGCTGGTGACCATCAGGCGGACCATCTTCTTCACGTCCCAGCCGCGGTCGCGGAACTCGAGGGCGAGCCATTCGAGAAGCTCGGGGTGCGACGGGAGTTCGCCCTGGGAGCCGAGGTCGTCGAGTCCCGCGCTCAGGCCGGTACCATGGAAGATCTGCCAGAGGCGGTTCATCACCGTCCGGGCGGTGATCGGATTGTCCTTCGAGGTGATCCAGTCGGCGAGGTCGAGGCGGGTCAGGCGTTTCTCCTCGGTGCTCGTGCGCAGGCCAGGCAGGAAGGAGGGCGTGGTCGGGAGGACGACCGGTCCGGATTCGTCGAGGAAGTTGCCACGGGGCAGGACGCGGACCGTGAGGGGCTTGGTCGCCTGGGTGACCATCGACCAGGCATAGCCGTCGTATTGGCGGCGGATGTTCGCGGTCAGTTCCCGGACCTGTTCGACCTTGGGACGATCGTCACCGCGGGCGGCGAGGTAGATCGCCAGGTTGGCGGGCGTAGGCCGAGGTTCCTTCGCGGCGGCAAGCGTGGCCGCGGCGTCGACCTTCAAGGGGTCGTCATGCGACAGCGGCGAAACCGAGACCTTCAACGTCAAGGCGGCGTTGCTTTCGAAGTGGACGACGAATTTCTCGTCGGACTTCAGGTTCACGGGCATGTCCAGCAGCCAGACGGCATGCACGTCGGCGTCGGGCATCTTCAGGGACCAGGCGGCGTTGATGTCGGTCAGTTCGGCGGAACCGACGTAACGCGGCTCGCGATGCGTCGCGTCGGCCAGGTGGAAGCCGACGGCACGTTCCTTGCCTTTGGCGTCAAGGATGCCGAAGCGGGTGGCGATGTTGGCGGCGGAACCGGCCGGGACGGAGCCCTTGGGGATATCGATGCGCACCGAAGCAATCGGCGTAGGGCCCGCGTCGAGGGTGAGGGCGAATTCTTCGCCCTTGGCGACGCCGCGGGGCATCTTGACGGCGGAACCGGCGCCGAAGGCGGTCGGGCTCGGCGCGACGGGCTGCTTGGCGCCGGACTTCGGGGGGGCGACCTTCTTGGCGGCCATCTTCGCCGAAGCGGCGGGCGGCGCGGGCTTGTGGAAGTAAGTGCCGGCAGGGGCATGCCAGCCGGTCGAATGTGCGCGCAGGTAGACGGTGACTTCTTTCTGCCAGGCGACGAAGTCGGCCGGATCCTTCAGTTCGTTCAAGGCACGGGCGTAGAAGGCCGCGAGTTCCGCGCGGTATTGGGCGTCTTTCTTGCTGAGATAGGCGTTCTTGGCGCGGACTTCGGGATAGAACGGGTGGTCGTTGCCGACGCCTTTCAGTTCCGGCTCGGGCGTGTAGACGTAGTCGGCATAGACGCCCCACTGTTTCACGTCGGCGAAGAAGGCCTGGAGCGTGTAGAAGTCGGCGGATTTGATGGGGTCGAACTTATGATCGTGGCATTCCGCGCAGCCGAACGTGCTGCCCAGCCAGGCGCTGGAAACCGAGCGGACGCGTTCGGCTCCGTACTTGGAAAGATATTCCTTCGCCTGGGCGCCGCCTTCGCGGGTCATCATGTTGAGGCGGTTGTAGCCGCTGGCCACGAGCTGCTCTTCGGTCGGGTTCGGCAACAGGTCGCCCGCGAGTTGCTCACGCGTGAAGACATCGAACGGCTTGTTGTCGTTGAAGGCCTGGATGACGTAGTCGCGGTAGGGGAAGATGCGTTGATTCTGGTCGCCGTGGTAGCCGACCGTATCGGCGAAGCGGGCGACATCGAGCCACCAGACCGCCATGCGTTCGCCGAAGCGCGGCGAAGCCAGCAGGCGATCGACCTGCCGCTCATAGGCGTCGGGGGAGCGGTCCGCGAGGAAGGTCGTGAGCTCGTCCGGGGTCGGCGGCAAGCCGGTCAGGTCGAGCGAGACGCGCCGAAGCAGGCGTTCCTTGGTCGCCTCCGGCGAGGGTGTGACCTTCTTCTCGGCCAGCTTGGCGCCGATGAAGGAATCGATGGGATTCCGGCCGCCGGCGGGCAGCGCCGGGATCACGGGCATCTCCAGCGGCTTGTAGGCCCAGTGGGGTTCGTAGATGGCGCCTTGGGCGACCCAGCGACGGAAGAGTTCCTTTTGGGCGACGGTGAGCGTCTTGTGCGACTCCTTGCTGGGCATCACGTCGTCTTCGTCCTCGGAGAAGAGCCGTTTGATGATTTCGCTGTCGTCGGGCTTCCCTGGCACGATGGCGATCGCGCCGCTCTTGCCGGCCTTGAGCGCTTCTTCGCGGAGGTCCAGCCGCAGGCCGCCCTTGCGTGACTTCGGATCGAAGCCGTGGCAATGGAAGCACGTATCCGACATGATCGGGCGGATGTCGCGATTGAAACGAACCTTGTCAGCGGAGTCGGCGGCGAAGAGGCCGACGGCGGCGAAAGAGAGGACGAGCGTCGGAAGGCGCATGGGGAATGTCGTTATGACACTCCCGGTGGGGCGCGGTTTCAACCGCTTAGTAGGAAATAACCCCTACTTCAGCGGGCCTGCCAGTTGACGGCGTCGACAAGGACGTAGCCGGAGGCGCCTTGGTTGCCGACGGTGACCTTGGCCGGTCCGGCGGGGAAACGGAAGGTGCCCAAGGAAAGCAGGCCGGCTTGGGCGCCCGCTCCCGTGAGGTCGGCGCGGAGTTCGGCCGTGCCCTCGGCGTGGTGGATCCGCACGAGGGCGTTACGGCTGCGATTGGCGTTGGGGACCACTGCGAGGCGCACCTCGTAGCTGCCCGCCGCCGGGAGGTGGCCGACGAACGTGGCGGTGGCCGGACCGCCGGCTCCTTTGTCGTCGTGATGGTAACCGGAGCCGAAGAAGCCGCCGTTGGCCGCGCTCAGTTTCCAGGAGCCATCACGGAGGGCATCGTCGTCATCGACGGTCACGCCGGGCAAGGAGCCGGGCGCCTTGCCGCCGCCATGTCCCTTGGGGGCTTCCTTGGAGGAAGCGTGTTCCAGGACCTGGCCGTCGGCCATGAGGCGATCGCGCAGGGCGGAGTAAGGCACGTCCTGGACGGCGAGGTTGCCGTCGATCGCAAGCACGGCGGCCGTGGCGGCGGATTGGCCGAGAATCATGAAGACGGGCTCCATGCGAATCGACCCATAGGCGATGTGGGAGGCGCTGCAGGCGACCGGGGCGAAGAGGTTGGCGCATTCGCCGCGCTTGGGCACCAGGGCCCCGTAGGCGATGGAGTAGGGCGTGATGGGGACGCCGATGTCGCCTTCGTTCTGGACGTTGCCTTCGGGGGTCACGTAGCGGCGCACGTTGTGCGAATCGATCGTGTAGGAGCCCATGCCGACGGAGTCCGGCGTAGGCTTCTTCTTCGTGAGCTCGTTCTCGGTCATCACGAAGGAGCCGACCATGCGACGGGCTTCCCGGACGTAGATCTGGTGCGGCCAATGGCCGTTGTCCTTGAACTCGTCCTTCGGGAGTCCCCAGCGGTTGGCTTCCTCGCGGACGTCGGCCGGGATGCGTGGGTCGTTGGCGAGGAACCAGAGCAATCCCTGCTGGTAGTCGCGGTGTTCCTGGATGATCTCCCTGCGACGTTCGTAAGAAGCCTCCGGGTAGTCGTAGTTCATGCCGATGTTGTCGAAGCTGAAAGGGCCGTGGTTGTTCGTATCGGTCTTGCGGTTCGGCAGGAGGTCGAACTTGTGGAAAGTCTGGCGCCAGCCGGCGGCGAGCACGCGGACCAGGAGTTCATATTGCGAAGCGTCATAGTTCGCCGGCTTCGGGAAGGGGATGCGGTTGTCGGGATGATCCGTCGCGCACCAGCGGAAGCAGTAGGCCTGGACGCGTTTGTCGCCTTCGCCACGGACGCCCGGGGGCTCGGCCGAGATGCGGGGCAGGAGTCCCGAGGACGGGTCGCCGGGAATCTTGTAGGCGCTGATCGGCTTCTTCACCGCGCCGAAGTGGTG
>Ga0222712_10001680_pt1 | contig 26766 bp, 27 predicted proteins | sample C33_657DmetaG_FD_165043 | JGI IMG/M metagenome (GOLD analysis project Ga0222712, IMG submission 165043) | Estuarine water microbial communities from San Francisco Bay, California, United States - C33_657D | ecosystem: Environmental > Aquatic > Marine > Unclassified | place: USA: California... | reverse complement strand
AGTGCTTTTGATAAGCTATCACTTTGTGAAATTCCAAAGCTGTCAGGATTACCCAATTTATCCTTGCGGATCGTTCGCATTAGACCTGTTGCCTGGCCATTAATCACTTGCAAATCTTCTACAGAACTAGCCTTAATTGTGATTGAATACGACGTGCTGTTTGATAAGTAATTCATTTTTGCATTTAAAACCGGAATCGCCACCATCTTGTCGCCACCAAATCCCATACTGCTGCCTTTTTCTGCGAGACTACCTATCACTCGGTATTGCTTACTGCCAATGTAAACCAGTTTGTCTACAGGATTCTGATTTAGAAATAACTTATCTGATATTTCCTTGCCCAGCAAGCAAACATTAGCACCCATTTCAAGGTCCTGCTTATTAAAATTTCTTCCGTTTTTTATCTGATAACCTAATACCTCAAAATAGTTTTCGTCAACTCCCATCACTAAAATATTGGGATTTGTTTTCTTCGACTCAAAACGGACAGTCCCAACTGGAGTTACAGAGACCGACAACGAAACAGTTCCGGGAGAGTCAAAGTGATCCTTAAAGTAATTAGCCTGGTAAAAATTAATTGGAGGAAAGACATTTCTTTTACCCGGACCATGTCCCATACGAATGGAAGAGGAAACATTGCGGATAGTCACAGAGTTGCTACCCATCATTGAAAAGGAATTATTCAAAGAATATTTTACCGCATCAATAGCTGTTAATGTCCCAACCAACGCCATAATGCCTAACGCAATGATAAAAATCGTTAGCGAAGCTCTCAATTTTTGACTTTTGATAGCCTGCAGGGATATGGATAAGTTTTCCTTCGTAGTCACTTGTCAAAAGTACGTATGATTGCTGTATGTAATGTAAAAATTATTAAATGTTTTTAAATTTTTCTTTGCGTTTTGACATTGTTGTGCGTATACTTGCATATCAAAATAAAAGAACATGAAAAAAATAGCATTTTTAATCGCATTCTTCACGTTGACATCTGTTGCATTTGCTAATGCACAATCAACTGAAAAAGTATCTCAACAAAATCCAGAGAAGAAAGAAAAAACATGTGACAAGAAATCTGACAAATCTTGTTGCTCAAAAAAGGAAGCTAGCACTACTTCAAAATCTTGTAATAAGGATGGCGAAAAATCAGAAGTGAAAGCTTGCTGCAAAAAGGGACACGAAGAGTCTGAAAAGAAATAATTATAAAGCCCCGATTCATTCGGGGTTTTTATTTTAATATTGTTTTGATTTCCTTCAATGATTTAACTGTTATAAAATCATTTTCAGTTGCGTTTTTACTTTCAGGATTTAAATAAACTGCTTTCATTCCCGCTTTAATTGCTCCAAGTATATCTGCCTCCAATGAGTCGCCAATCATTAAGCAGTTTTCAGCAATACTTGCTCCACTTGTCTGCATTGCATGTTTAAATATATCAGGACTTGGCTTGTTATATCCTACTTCTTCAGAAATAAAAACATGCGAGAAGTATTTGCTTAATCCCGACTCTTCCATCTTTATATACTGAACTTCCTTAAAGCCATTTGTTATTATTGAAAGTGTATATCGGTCTTTTACATAATCCATTAATTCAATAGCACCTTCAATAAGGTTTTTCTTTAATGGCGTTCGACTAACAAAATGACTTGCAAAGAATTCGTTGATGTTATCATTAAAAATATTTAATTCTTCCAGCGAATATTTAAAACGGTTTATTCTTACATCTGATTTAGATACTTCATGCTTTGCATATTTTTTCCAAAGGATATCGTTATGTTTTTGGTAGGTAGCATGAAATAAATCAAATGATACATTAAAGTTCTCTTGAATTTTAATCTCTTGATGTATTTCTTGTAATGATTCTTTCGCGTTCTTATCCGTATCCCATAAGGTATGATCTAAGTCGAAGAAGATATGAGTAATATTTTTCATTTGGTAATTTGCTCTTGTAAGTCAATAACGTTTTTAGCATGAAAGATTTCAAAAAGACTTACCATTAACGTTGACCAGAATAAAATAGAAATAAACATGAATAGAAATATTTTTCGCTTCTTAGGTTCAAGGCTGTTTGCAATGATGGTTCCTATTGGAATTGATAAGATAACAGGCGTAAGGAAGGCTATCCCAAATAATCCATATTTGCGAAATATAGTTACGATCCTTCTGTTTCTCTTCGTAAATACTTTTTTTGGTTGCTGATGACCATCAACGTAGGTATACTTGATTTTTACTGGAGTGTCGATATCTGCAACAGGTTCTGAGTAGTTGCTGTTGTTGTTAAATGTTCTCTTAAATTTTAATTTAATCATCAACCATCCTTGATGAATTTTATCAGAGAAAAAAGTAAACACAACTACGCCAAGCATTCCGCCTAAAACGCTATAAAAAATTACTTCGAAGAAAGAGAAGTCATGACTTTTATTGTAATATGCAAAGGTTGGCCCTGTAACGAATTTAACGCTACTCAATAAAATTACTTGAATAATTTTAATGATCTCCTGCATAAAAATAAAAGTAGTAAGGCCGACTAGTGTTGAGCCTTAGTGCCGAAAGCTAAATCGCCAGCATCGCCTAAGCCTGGAACAATATAAGATTGTGCAGTTAACTCTTCATCAATAGCACCTATCCATAACGTTACATCAGATGGCATGTGACTTTTTACATATTCTACACCTTGCGTACTTGCAATACACGCAACAATATGTGTATGCTTCGGACGGCCACCTTGAAGCATTTCTTTAAAGGTAACAACGATTGAAGAGCCTGTTGCAACCATTGGATCTGCTAAAATTAATATTCTGTCTTCTAAACTCGGACTACTCATATAGTCTAAACGAATATCAAAGCTGCCATCTTTATGATGCTTTCTATAGGCAGAAACGAATGCATTATCTGCTCCGTCGAAATAATTTAAAATACCTTGATGAAGTGGTAATCCTGCTCTTAAAATTGTTCCGATAACTGGAAGCTCTTTTAAAAGTGGAGTAGGAGCGACACCTAAAGGAGTAACTACATCTTTCGTTTCAAATTCCATCGTTTTGCTTATTTCATAAGCTGCAATCTCTCCAATTCTTTCAATATTTCTTCTGAAACGCATTCTGTCTTTTTGAATTTCAACATCTCTTAACTCTGCTATGAAATGATTGATGATTGAATTCTTTTCGCTTAATAAGTGTACCATGGTGTCTGTTTTTAAATAAATAATCCTCCGTTAACATGTAGAACTTGACCAGTCGTAAAATGACCACCAGTCCCACACAAATATAAAACTGTTTCTGCAATACTTTTCGGATTGCCGAGTGATTTTAAAGGTGTTGATTGAATAAGTTCATTTCGTAAACTGTCATTGATTTCTCTAATCATACCGGCTTCAAAATATCCTGGCGCGATGCAGTTAACAGTAATGTTTGAATTTCCAAGTTCAATTGCCTGAGTTCGTGTTAGTCCTTCAAGACCAGCCTTACTTGCTGCGTAGGCCGATGTGCCAGCGACAGCGCGATGAGCAACGATTGATGAAAAATAAATTATGCATCCTTCGTTTTGCTTTTTCATCTGAGGAATCAAATGCTTGCTAACTAACATTGGTCCTGTTAAATTGATTGAGAGCACTTCATTCCAATTTTCAGTTGATTGTTTCCAACTCATGCCGCTATAGGAAATGCCTGCTAAGTGAATGATAACATCAACACGAGAAAAATCACTGATGATTTGATTCGTTGCATTCGCAATACTTTCTTCGGATGAAATATCAGCGGTGTAAACTTTAAATTGTAAACTATTTTTATCAGCTTCTTTTTTGAATGATGAAAAATCGAAATCTGAATTGCGATTAATTGCTGCAACATGATAGTTGGCGCGAATCATTGTTAGCACAACTTCTTGCGCAAGACCACCACTAACTCCTGTAATAACTGCAACTTTGTTTGACATAATTATTTTTTCAGCCAACGAATTAAAAAAGGTAATTCGTTTTTTTCAAGATGTAAATATACTGAATCTTCTGCTCCAAATCCTTTAAAAAATTGACGCACATTTGAATTATTAGATCCTCCAAAGTCGAGGGTTAAAGCAAAATTGCTATTCTCTTTTATGATGCTATCAAAAAGTAAAAACATACCACCATCATTTTCTGTATTAAACTTTCTAAATCCTTTTAAATATAATAGTCGATTATGGTATTGAACAAAATAAGCACCTGCTACTAATTCTCCATTCATTAAAAGTCCTTTTGAAATCACTTTGCAATGCTTCGGTAATTCATTCATCAATTGATGCAATGTTTTTAAATGTGCATCAGAATAATTCAGCTTCTTTTCTGTTATAGTGTTTTTGAATTCGTTGATGTAAATAGAATAGTCGGTAATATCTACAATAGTGGTTTCAAGCGGAGAAATCTTTTTTAATTTTCGAAGATGGCTTTCTCTATAATTTTTCCGGAGTGCTTCGTAAGTAAGATTCAGATTGAGCAGCTGGTATATTTTTTCGCCTGACTTGTATTCGCTCGAAAAGTCATTCGTCAAATTGAAAACATTAAAGTTGAAATAGCTCGCAAGTTTATTTAATTCATGAATCCATGGCTTGAATTCGGAAATTGGTTCAGTAGAATAAACTCCAAAATGCCTTACGAAATAAGGCTGTGTTAGGTGCTTGATAAAATACTTTTGCTTTACACTTATTGGAAAAACAGATTCATAATCGTTTAGTACTAAGGCCGACCAATCAGGACAACATACATCTAAATAAAACGAGCATCCAAAAATCTGAGGTGATGTACTGCGCAAAATGCACTCATCCCATTTTTGAACATTGATTTCTTCTCGCTTTAGATACTTAATCATGATTTATTTCTCTCTATTTGAAAGGTCGTGAATTGATGTTTGTTTTTGTTTTCTGAAATAAATCGATCGAGTGCTTTTAGTCCAAAGCGAGTTAATGATTTGGGATGTCCAATAATTACTAATTCGTTTTTGCCTTTATGCTGACGCAGTGCTTTACTTAATAACGCTGCGTTATATCCATCAACCGAAACGGTGTTCAGTGTGAACTGCGTTAATAATTTCTTGCGCATTCCAGGTGCTGCAATCGGAACTCCATCACCTAAGGGTTTGTGTTCATAAGGATTGATTCTTCCAAGTAAAAATAATTTCCAATAAAACAGCGGACTGTTTTTAATAGAGCCTATTGGTATTTCTTTAAATGGTCCTTCTTTAGGTTTGCAAGGGTCGTTATCAAAATTCCAGCTGCTTAGATCAGGCACATTGGTAAAATCATAACTGTATTGTTCTGAACTATACTTACCGTTTCTAAATACGCTGGAGTCGACAGTGATATTGTTTTTTAGAAAAGCCGATTTGAATTTTTCAAATGGTTGTATGCACCAACCTCCAGCACGAAATGCGAATATTGAATCAGGTGCTGTGAGAGATTCAAGTTTTTGTTTGTAGGTTGCGACAATTCTCTCTATATTTTCATCATCAAAATCTGAAAGCTTATAACGATTAGCGATTATATGCCATTTGCCATCACGATAAAAGCTATCTTCCCAATGTGGATGTATGTGCAGTTGAATATCGTGCCCATCCAGGTATAACTGTTTAACCTGGTTCGTGACTAACTGATAATCCTCTTCAAGTTCGGGGTATTTACTTTTGTATTCTTCTAGTTTTACAATGTATCCAACATCAACAAATTGAACTAATTTAATTTGGTGTTTATCGGCCACTTCTTTCAGTAATTGCGTAGGATTTAAAATACAATGCTTAGCTGTTCCAGTTCTTTCACCGAAATATAATTCATAGTCGAATGTCAAATAAATATTCATGAATTAATTTACAACTCGTTATTAGTTCCAAATGGAGTGTACATCGTAACTCCGTATTTGTTATAGTAATCAATCATTACTTCTAGCATTTTGTTGGCGTCTATAAGCATGCACTTTGATTCGCCAATTTTACCATTAATCAATACCTGTTCTTTTTCAAATAATGGTTTAAGCGCGTCACAATTTCTTTTCGCAGACCAAACAGGGTTGTGAACTTTCGTTTCCATCTTATGTATTACTCCATGATGATCAATCATTTTTACAGTGAAAATTTGATCATCATAAACAGGATATTTAAATAAAACAGCGTCTTCCAACGTATGTAAATTAGTACAAGCTCCATTTAGGGTCGTTCCCAACATTAATATTTTTCCTTTCTTTTTACATAGCTTTCTAAAAGGAGAATATTCATTGTACGGAGTTATATTTCCGAAATGTGAGTTGGTGAAGTAGTCAGCTTCTTTACCAAATGCGCAAACGGAATCAGTAGGGTGAAAGCTTCTTTTTACACCGGTCATTTTACGAAAAGTTTCTGATACCACTCCCATTTGTGATGGCGTGTTGTTTAATTCAAAAACTGTTTTTTCAAGTAAGTAATCTTTGTTTCGGCCTTTAGCCGGGAAGGCCGGCATTAATAATGTTCCTTCAGGTCCAACGGATTCTAGCAAAGCTTCAATGAGGGTTAATGCGCCACCGTTAATATATCCAATTTTACTAAGCGAACAATGAACAAGTAAGTGGTCTCCTTTAGCAATGCCAATTTTTTTTATTTGATCAATTAAGCCTTCTTTAGTTAATAATTGATTGTTGTTTTTCTGAGAAGTTAGTTTTCTGTTTCTGAAATACTTTTTAATTCGCTTAAGTATTTCAAGAATTGGTTCAGGAAGTAAACGTAAAATAGCTTCTTTCATCATACTTCAATAGTTACTTGGTTGATGCATATGCTACTATTTCTTCATAAACACTTTTCCATCCTTTCCATTCATCTTTGTCGTTCACTGTATGATTATGCCAAAGCGTAACAAATGTTCCATTTACATTTCTTACTTCATCTATCATTTTTTTTGCTTTTACAATCGATTCTTCAGGTGATAATCGCAAGTAGTCTTTCAATGTTCCATCCATTAACATAAAAGGAACGATACGTAATTGCGTTGGGGTATCAAGATCTAAATCGTAAAAGTAAAATGGTGAACAAATGCTGGCTCTGAATCCTATTTCAGATGCATATCCCAGTGAATAATCTTCTTCTATATCTAAGTCTAATAAAATTCGATAGGTGTCAGGGAAAGTTACTTTCAAGAAATGCTGTCTGCTTTTAGTTACTTCTCTTTTAATAACTTTGGTTAAGCGTTTAATCTCTTTTTGAACTTGGTTTTTATTTCCATTGCTTGCGTATGATGGATGAATTCCAACATCGGCATTATCGGCAATAGATTTAATCAACGATTGAAACTTCAAGCTCCCTTCAACAGAAATGTTTTTGTCGTATTCGCCGTAGTTTCCAAGCAGAAAAAAATAGATTTGCTTAATATGATATTTCTCTTTTAAATCTATCTGCCAGTCGTATGTGTCAAATGGGTCTTTTTGAATACCCGTTAAAACTTTTAATCGTTCAATTATTTTTTCAAAATCAAATTTTAAAAGTGCTGCTGCAAAAGCTCCGAATTGTCGGGTGATTCCTTTTTCCTGATAAGCATAGGCACTATCAATATCGAAGGTTGAAATGAATTTAAAATGCTTTTCTCTGAAATGTAATTCAGGGTATTTAATCTTTAATTGATGTTTTAATTCGTTACACCAAATATTAATGAGTGGCTTATTAAGAAATCCTTTTTGGTAGGCAAGGCTCTGCTGAGGACTAAATCTTAAATGTTCATCCTTAATATGAGGTAAATATTCCTCATATCGACTAACTAAATAAAATGCAGCAGCGAAGGGGTCAAAAGGGAAATCATATTTCGGATGTGTTCCAAAAAACACAGGCATGTTTTTCCATTCAAAAACATTCAACTCTTGGTCTTCTATTCCTTTCTCAAATAACAGTCTTGAAGCATAAATAAAAAACTCATCTCCAAAGGCATGTTCGCAGTAAGTGATTTTTGGAAGGCTACTCGAACGAAACTCATTTTTGTCATTCGTAATCTTAAAGTTTAATCCAATAATCTCGTTTAGTAGTAGATTTAGAATATACTGCAGGCGAGGGGTGGACTTATGAGAATAAACTAAAAGTTGAGTGTCTTTCATTATACATGAATGAAGTGCTAAAAATAGTGATTTCATTCACTGCATTTGCACTAGCAATCACAATTCTCCTTCATCAGCAAAACTATAATATTTATTTCCCGCTATGATGATATGATCTAGCAGCTGAATGTCGAGATGTTCTGCTCCAAACTTTAGTTTTTTAGTAAGTTCTTTGTCTGCGTGACTTGGCTCATTGGTGCCGCTGGGATGATTATGAACAGCAATGATATTGGAACATGCTACCTGAACGGCTTCTTTGAAAATAATTTTAGGATCAACGACGGTTCCGCTCGTGCCCCCCATGCTCACTTTCTTTTTTGTTATGATTTTATTGGCCCGATTGAGTAATATAATCCAGAATTCTTCATAGGGTAAATCGGCTAGGAGAGGCTGCATTTGTAGAAATGCATCATTACTGCTTTTTATTTTGTATCCTGCTACTTCAAATTCTCTTCTTCGCCTTCCAAGTTCCAGTGCTGCTAATATGGAAATGGCTTTTACAGAACCAAGTCCTTTCACTTTTGATAGTTCGTGGATGCTCAAGCGACTTAAGTTAGCGAGGTTATTATCGTAGGAAGTTAGCAGTTCATTGGCTATTTCTACAGCATTTTTGTTTTTTGACCCAGTTCGGATCAAAATGGCGATTAATTCAGCAACAGATAGGGCATTAAGTCCGTGGCGAATCAATTTTTCTCTGGGTCGGTCAACTAAGGACCAATCTGTTAATGTGGAATTGTTCATTTGTTAAAAATTAATTGGGGCGAATGAAAAATCAACCCGTTTCTATTAAATAGAAAAGCCTTTCACAAATGGAAAGGCTTGATAAATTTAGGCGCTTTTAAATTATAAGCTATTCAAATGCATTTGAATGCTTGACTTCAAGTTCGCAGCTTTGTTTTTATGGATCACATTTTTCTTAGCTAAACGGTCTAACATAGCAGATACTTCAGGTACTAACTTTGAAACCTCTGCTTTGTCTTTACTGCTGCGTAATTCTTTTAAAAGATTACGAGTAGTTTTAGCTTGATAACGATTACGCACACGCTTTGAGTCGTTTGCGCGGATTCTTTTTTCGGCTGACTTATGATTTGCCATTGCTCTTGTTTTTTAAGGTTGTGCAAGTTAATACTTTACACAACAATTTCCTATTATTTTTTGTAGTCCGTACGGGAATCGAACCCGTGTTTCCTCCGTGAAAGGGAGATGTCCTAGACCCCTAGACGAACGGACCATTAAAGAACTTTCCCTTTTAACGGGAGCGCAAAATTAGGCTTTTATTTTTATAAATCAAGCCTTCTGCTATTTTTTTCTAAATATTTTAAATATCTCGGTTTCCGTCGAACTGTTCCAGGTAGTCCGCTACTCGTCTTAAGAAGCTTCCACCTAAGGATCCATCTACTACTCGATGGTCATAACTTAGGGACAAGAACATCATATGACGGATTGCAATAGCATCACCCTTAGGGGTTTCGATAACTGCTGGCTTCTTGCGGATGGCACCCACGGCTAAAATGGCTACCTGTGGTTGATTAATAATAGGAGTTCCCATTACATTTCCAAACGAGCCTACATTCGTTAGTGTGAATGTACCACCTTGGATTTCATCTGGTTGAAGTTTGTTGCCACGTGCACGGTTAGCTAAATCATTCACCGATTTAGTTAATCCTAATAGGTTTAATCGATCCGCATTTTTAATTACTGGTACAATCAAATTCCCCGTTGGAAGTGCAGCAGCCATTCCAATATTGATATTCTTTTTAATGATAATCTTCGTTCCGTCTACACTTACATTAATAAGTGGGTAATCTTTGATAGCCTTTACAACTGCTTCAATGAAAACTGGAGTAAAGGTGATTTTTTCGCCTTCTCGTTTTTCAAACGATTTCTTGATTTTATCTCTCCACATTACCAAATTGGTCACATCTGCCTCTACATATGATGTAACGTGAGGAGATGTTTGCTTACTCATTACCATATGATCCGCAATTAATTTGCGCATACGGTCCATTTCAACAATCTCAATATCACCACTGAATGAAGTCGCAGGTGAAGATGGTGCTGAAGATGTAGTACTCGTCGACGGCTTTTGAACTGCTGGTGCAGGACTTACTGTTCCTGATTTTTTAGCATCAACAAATGCAAGGATATCTTTCTTCGTAACTCGACCTTCAGAGCCTGTACCTTGAATACTATCTAATTCAGACTGAGAAATACCCTCTGTCTGAGCAATATTTTTTACTAATGGAGAATAAAAACGATTAGCATTTGAGCTGATCGGACTTGTTGAAGCAGGAGCTGTAGTTGCAGGTGCAGGTGCAGGTGATGGATTTGCTGCTGGAGTAGGAGTAGCAACTGCCGCAGGAGCACTTGCAGGAGCAGATTTCACTTCTGTGCTTCCACCGCCAGTTTCAATAATTGCTATAGCCGTTCCTACTTGAACGACATCCCCTTCATTAAAAAGACGCTTAACCAGCGTTCCTGCTGCGGTTGATGGTACTTCAGAATCTACTTTATCGGTTGCGATTTCTAAAACTGATTCATCAGCTTGAATAGCATCACCTTCATTCTTGAGCCAGCGTATGATAGTTGCCTCATGAACGCTTTCGCCCATCTTTGGCATTTTAAGTTCAACAGTCGCCATTTTTTAAATTCTTTGTTAAGGAGGTGCAAAAATAAGAAAAACCGACAAAGCGCAGTATTATAATTTATACTAATCCTTTCGAAACATTATTCATCAATTTGTAAAATAAAGCAAATAGCTAAGCGTTAGCGGGTTTGAAATTAGAACAATGACATGATAGTTAGCGATATTAGCAGCTTGGAAAATAATAAGGGGGTTACGAAGGTTATTCTTGAATATGGTCAGCGACTACGTGATTTTATTCGTAGACGTGTTAATACTCAAGAGGATGCGGAAGATATTCTGCAGGATGTATACATTGATTTGATGCAGACAATGCGAGTAAAGCCCATCGAACAAATGTCTGCATGGCTTTACCGAGTTGCAAGAAATAAAATTATTGACCGTTACCGAAAGCATAAGCCGGTCCTTTATAATGATATGAATGTGGTTAAGTCAGGTGGGGATGAAGGATATTATTTTATAGAAGAGATTTTAGGAGCTCAAAACGATCCTGGATTTCTAAACAAGGATAATAAACTCATTCGTGATGCCTTATTTAAAGCACTGGAAGAACTGCCTGCTGAACAACGGGAGGTTTTTATCCGACATGAATTTGAGCAGCAAGGATTTCAGGAAATGGCCGATGAATTAAACATCACATTAAATACCTTGCTTTCTCGTAAGCATTACGCAATTAAATATCTTCGTAAGCGATTAAAACCTTTATACGAAGAACTTTTTAAACAAAACTAACATTTACTATTCACGATGAAGAAAGGCTACCACCTCAAGAGTTTGATATTAGTTTTGATTTACTTTTTTGTTGCTGGCTTTTTGGTAATGATTCTCTGGAATTGGTTGCTTCCCTCCATTGGCGGGTTAAGAGTGATTAACTTTTGGGAAGCTTGTGGATTAATTCTGCTGACAAACTTTTTATTTAATAAAACATTCCTTCGGAAATTAATTTTTAGAAAGAAATGTGACAGTGATAAATGGTTGTTGTTATGTGATGATAATAAAGAAAAGTTGAATGAGATGTGGGAAAAACGTTGCCAGGAATTAGAACAAGCTAAAAACAAATAATAAAAAAAGACCTCCTAAGAGGTCTTTTTTTATTTGCTTATTTTGCGTCCTGCGCCGGATCTTTCTTTTGCTCTTTTATATCTGCTTTAATTTCTTTTCGCTCGTTTTGCATTTCTTTAAACTGCTTCATTTGCTCTGGTGTAAAGATATTGCTTAACGATTTTTCATACGACTCTCTTTGTTTTCGCATCTGCTCTTTAATTGTCTCCATTTCTTTTTCCTGATCAACAAATAAAGCTTCTAATTCTTTTACTTGTTTTTCGTTTAAAGATAATTTCTGCTTTAGCATGGCAGCGCGTTTTGTAGCTCTTTCTTCAGGAGTTAGATCTTTACGCTTTGTTTCTTGTGCTGATGCGGTTGTGATTGCTGTTACAATGAACAAGCAAAAAACTAAAAGTTGTTTTTTCATAGATTTAATTTTGAAGGTGAATTATTTAGATGATTTATTTTCTGATTAATTGCGTTATTCTTTTACTTTTTTGATAAGGTATAATCCATCTCTTATTGGTAATAGTATCTTTTGAATTCTGTCATCGGCACTTACCATTTCATTAAACGCTACAATATGTTTCGTGTCTCGATCCCAGTCTTTCTCTTCTTTTATCACATTTCCACTCCATAGCACATTGTCGGCTAAAATATATCCGCCAATTTTTAATTTGTCAAAGATGATATCGTAATATCGGCAATATGCTTCTTTATTCGCATCAATAAAAACCAAATCAAATTTTTTATTTAATGTTGGAATTATTTTCTCAGCATCACCAGTTAAAACTTCACACGAATCTAAAACATTGGCTTTCGATAAATATTGTTCTACCATTTCTTTTAACTCGTCATTAACATCAATGGTAATTAGCTTTCCATTTGGTTTTAGTCCACGTGCGAGACAAATGGCAGAGTAGCCTGTATAGGTTCCAATCTCTAAAATTGATTCAGGCTGCAACATGGAACTGATAAAAGTTAAAAATTGCCCTTGTAAATGCCCTGAAATCATTCTTGGCGACAATACTTTCGCATGTGTTTCTCGATTCAGTGATTGTAGAACATCATCTTCTGCTGTTGAGTGCGACTCGCAATACGCTAAAAGCTCCTCACCAATAAATTCCATTTTCTCTTACTTGTTAGTTAATGATGTCTCTAAAATAGGCAGATAAAGTTTTTATTCGTTAAGCAAATTGAATAATCTATCAACAGACTCCTTAAATAACTAATTATAAATTGATAAATTATTCTCTAATATGAGCCTACATACCTCAATGCTTATTATTTTCGTAACATATCTACTAGTTTATGAATATTATTCTTTTTGATGATCAATATGCAGCTAATTTGCTGCCTTTTACATTTACGCGTCCGGTTTCTGAATTACGTCTTGGTATCTTAACAATACGAGAAAAATGGGAGCGTTTTTTTGTGAATGATAAAGCGAGTTTTAGTTATCTGACAAAAGACTATTTGCAAGATAAATTCGCTTGTCAGTCAACGAATGATAACTTTTATGTGAATGGAGCTTTGCTTCCAACGGTAGAGTTAGTATATGCGATATCCAGCTTGGAAATTGGAAGAGGTTTGATGTCCGATAATAAAATTATTGCTGTTCGTTCCGATAATTTTACTTTAAGTGATTATTCTTCTATTGAGTTTTCTGCTTACGATAATCATACAGATTTCATCAATTTTCCTTGGGAGATTTTTTCAAAAAATGATCAGGAGATAAAAGCAGATTTCAAATTGCTAACTGCAAATAGAAAAAGTCAGGTTGTTTCATCAACCAATCAGATAATCGGTTCAGAAAATATTTTTATTGAAGAAGGTGCTAAAGTTGAATGCTCCATCATTAATGCAAGTACAGGTCCTGTTTATATTGGTAAAAATGCTGAGGTTATGGAGGGTTGTATCATCCGTGGACCATTTGCACTTAATGAAGGTGCGGTACTTAAAATGGGAGCTAAGATTTATGGAGCAACTACTATAGGACCTGGTTGTAAAGTAGGAGGAGAAGTGAGTAATTCTGTATTTATTGCTAACTCTAATAAAGCGCATGATGGATTCTTAGGTAATAGCGTTATTGGGGAGTGGTGTAATTTGGGAGCGGATACAAATACTTCCAACCTTAAGAATAATTATTCCAACGTTAAGGTGTGGAGTTATCATGAAAGAAAAATGATTGATACTGGTTTGCTCTTCTGTGGATTGATGATGGGAGATCATTCTAAGTGTGGAATCAATACTATGTTTAATACAGGAACAGTTGTGGGGGTTTCAGCAAATATTTTTGGCGCTGGCTTTCCTGATAAATTTCTTCCATCATTTACTTGGGGTGGAACAGCTGAATCTGAAAAGTTCTTACTCGATAAAGCAGTGGCGCTTGCAGGTACTGTTATGAATCGTAGAGGGATTTCGATGACACTTGCTGATGAGAAAATCCTTTCAGAGGTATTTTTGAATGAGCTGAACCCAATTTCAGAGTAAAAGCTAGTGGCATATCAATTGCCTAGGGCGCGCGCCCGAAAAAAATCGCGCAATCAATCAATTATTAATGTCAATTTGTCACAATTAGTTTATGCATTCAGAAAATAATTTCAATAGTCTGCCTATATCTGCCATCGGAATCAATGATGATGAACCAGAATTAATTCCGTTACTCACGAACGAGGACGAGGAGCAGATGAATAATGAGAAGGTTCCAGAGGTTCTTTCTTTATTGCCATTACGTAATACCGTATTATTTCCAGGAGTTGTAATTCCAATCACAGTTGGTCGCGATAAATCAATCAAGCTTATTAAAGATGCTTATGCATCTGACCGTATCATCGGAGTAGTTGCGCAGAAAGATGTAAGTGTGGAGGATCCAAAGCTGGATGATTTAAAATCGATTGGTACCGTAGCACAAATTTTAAGAATGCTACGAATGCCTGATGGAAACACAACCGTTATCATCCAAGGTAAAAGAAGATTCAGAGTAAAGGAATTAGTGCAAGATGATCCTTATCTCAAAGCAGTAGTTGAACCATTTTCAGATTCAACGAAGATTGAGAAAGATCAAGAGTTTAGCGCAATCGTAGATTCTTTAAAAGATATCTCGATGCAAATTATTCAGCAATCGCCGAATATTCCAACTGAAGCATCATTCGCATTACGCAATATTGAAAGTCCATCATTTCTAATCAATTTTATTTCATCCAACATGAATGCGGATGTAGATAAAAAACAAAGTTTGTTAGAGATGAATGATTTGAAAGAACGTGCAACAAAAGTATTAGAGCATCTAACAAAAGAGCTTCAAATGCTGGAGTTGAAAAATCAAATTCAGAGTAAAGTAAAAACCGATTTAGATAAGCAACAACGCGAATACTTTTTGAATCAACAATTAAAAACGATTCAAGAAGAATTAGGAGGAAATACTCCTGATAAAGAGATGGAGGAAATGCGTGAGCGCGCGAAGAGTAAGAAGTGGGGTAAGCAAGTGCAAGAAGTTTTTGATAAAGAAATGGATCGCTTAGGAAGAATTAATCCTGCTGCCGCTGAATATTCTGTGACGATGAATTATCTCGATTTATTGTTAGAGCTTCCTTGGGAAGAAATGACAGAGGATAATTATGATTTGAAGCGTGCCCAGAAAATTTTAAATAAAGATCACTTCGGCTTAGAGAAAGTGAAAACACGTATTCTTGAATACCTCGCTGTAATCAAGTTGAAGAAAGATATGAAGTCGCCGATTATGTGTTTAGTTGGACCTCCAGGAGTTGGTAAAACTTCATTAGGTCGTTCTATTGCGGAGGCGCTTGGACGTAAATATGTACGTATGTCGTTAGGTGGTTTGCGTGATGAAGCAGAAATCAGAGGACATCGTAAGACGTACATTGGCGCAATGCCAGGTCGTATCATTCAGAATATTAAAAAATCGAAATCATCCAATCCTGTTTTTATTTTGGATGAGATAGATAAACTAACTAACGATTTTCATGGTGATCCTTCCTCTGCATTATTAGAAGTATTAGACCCTGAGCAAAATACAGCATTCTATGATAATTATGTGGAGTTAGAATATGATTTATCAAAAGTTTTATTCATTGCAACAGCTAATTCATTAAGCAGTATTCAACCAGCATTGAGAGATCGTTTAGAAATTATCGATATTACAGGTTATACGCTGGAAGAGAAAACACATATTGCCATTAATCATTTAGTGAAAAAGCAATTAGAGGCACATGGATTAAAAGATGGTCAGCTTTCTTTTTCTCCTTCTGTATTGAAAATGATTATCGAGCAATATACTTGGGAGAGCGGAGTAAGAACATTAGAGAAATGTATTGCCAGTGTGGTGCGTTCAGTTGCGAAGATGGTTGCTATGGAAGAAAAAGCACCAAATAAAGTAACAGAAGATGTTGTGATAAAAGCATTAGGTGCTCCACGATTTTTACCTGATCGTTTAATTAATAATGATGTTGCAGGTGTTGTAACAGGACTTGCATGGAATGCAAATGGTGGAAGTATTTTATTTATTGAAAGCAGTAAGAGCAAAGGAACAGGTAAGCTTACGTTGACTGGAAATCTAGGCGATGTGATGAAGGAGTCGGCGGTGATTGCAATGGCCTATTTAAAAGCACATGCAGAAGAATTAAGTTTAGAAGCATCAGATTTCGATAAGTGGGATGTGCATATTCACGTTCCTGAAGGTGCAACACCTAAGGACGGTCCATCTGCTGGAATTACCATGTTGACTTCGTTAGCTTCATTGTTTTCACAACGCAAGGTGAAAGCTAAGTTAGCCATGACAGGAGAAATTACATTAAGAGGTAAAGTGTTGCCTGTTGGAGGAATAAAAGAAAAGATCTTAGCTGCAAAGCGTGCAGGCATCAAAGAAATTATTTTGAGCGCCGACAATGAAAAAGATATTCTGGAAATCAAAACAGACTATACCAAGGATTTGAAATTCCATTATGTGGATTCAATGACGGAGGTGTTAGATCTGGCTTTGCTTAGTCAAAAGGTAAAACCAAAAGGAACTAAGAAATAAAAGAAAACCCTGGCAATTAGCCGGGGTTTTTACTTTTTATCGCATGCGCTACATGTTTCGCCCTTCGATTTATTTCGGAGCTTTTTAATCAGGTACAAGGCTGCACCAATAACAATCGCAATTACAATAATGTCTTGAATGTTCATAGCTGCGGCAAATTTCGTAAAACTTATTGTTTTTCACCTATTAAAAAACAATACTTTTGCAAAAGAATTTACAGCTATGATAACTGCAGAGACTCCAATAGTATTCGATAGAACGAATCTTTCCGATGAACAACTCATCGATTTATACAAAGCGCTTTTAAAGCCACGTATGATTGAAGAGAAGATGTTGGTGCTTTTACGTCAGAGTAAATTGGCTAAGTGGTTTAGTGGTATCGGACAAGAAGCGATCTCTGTGGGTACTGCAATGGGTTTAGATAAGCAAGAGTATATTTTACCAATGCATCGTAATCTCGGAATTTTCACTGTGCGTGGTATTCCTTTAAATAGATTGTTCTCTCAGTTCACAGGTAAACCATCAGGATTTACAAAAGGTCGTGATCGTTCTTTTCACATGGGAACGCAAGAGTTTAAAATTGTTGGGATGATTTCTCATCTTGGTCCGCAGATGGGAGTTGCTGATGGAGTGGCATTAGCGAATTTACTTCGTGGAGATAAAAAAGTAACAGCTGTTTTTACAGGTGATGGTGCTACGAGTGAAGGTGATTTTCATGAAAGTATTAACGTGGCTGCTGTTTGGAATTTACCAGTGATATTTATTATTGAGAATAACGGTTACGGATTATCTACGCCTAGCAGCGAGCAGTTTCGTTGTAAGCAGTTTATTGATAAAGCCATTGGGTATGGAATTGAAGGCGTGCAGGTAGATGGAAATAATATTTTAGAAGTTTATAAAACAGTTTCTAATCTCGCAGCATCGATGCGTGAAAATCCTCGTCCTGTTTTGTTAGAGTGTATGACCTTCCGTATGCGTGGACATGAAGAGGCTTCAGGTACAAAGTATGTCCCACAAGAGTTGTTTGATGTATGGGGTAGAAAAGATCCTATCAAGAATTACGAATCTTATTTATTAGATGAAAAAATAATTGATGCTGATTTTGTAGAGATGGTTCGTGCTGGTATTAAAGAAGAGATTGAAGAAGGTTTGGAAATTAGTTTTTCCGAGCCTGATGTAGATGTAAATACAGATACGGAATTAGCTGATATGTTTGCGCCAGCAACAAATTCGGTAATCCCTGCCGTTAGTAATACAAAAAGTGATAAGCGATTTCTAGATGCAATCACCGATGCTATGCGTCAGGCAATGCAACGCCATTCTAATTTAGTAATCATGGGGCAGGATGTTGCAGAGTATGGTGGTGCTTTTAAAGCTACTGCAGGATTTGTGGAGGAGTTTGGTAAAGGACGCGTTCGTAATACGCCTTTGTGTGAGTCGGCAATTGTAGGAACTGGTTTAGGACTTTCCATCAACGGATATAAATCGATTGTGGAAATGCAATTTGCTGATTTCGTTACTTGCGGATTTAATCAGATTGTAAATAATCTTGCAAAGACACATTACCGTTGGGGACAAAATGCAGATGTTGTTGTGCGTATGCCAACTGGTGCTAGTGTAGCAGCAGGTCCGTTTCATTCGCAATCAACAGAAGCTTGGTTTTTCCATGTGCCTGGTTTGAAAATAGTTTATCCTGCTTTTCCTTCGGATGCTAAAGGATTATTGGCTGCTTCAATTGAAGATCCGAATCCTGTTATGTATTTTGAGCATAAAGCACTTTATAGAAGTATTAATGAAGATGTTTATGATGATTATTACACTATCGAAATTGGTAAAGCAAAAACAGTAAGAGAAGGAAATGATTTGTCAATTATCACTTACGGATTAGGAGTTCATTGGGCTATTGAAGCATTACAGCTACATCCTGAAATTGATGCTGAAATAATTGACTTGCGTACGTTATTACCTTGGGATGAAGAAGCTGTTTTAAATTCAGTAAAGAAAACAGGGAAGGTGATTGTGATGCATGAAGATACTCAGACAGGTGGAATAGGAGGTGAGATAACGGCACGTATAGCCGAAAAGTGTTTCCCTCATTTAGATGCGCCTCCTGTGCGTATTGGTGCATTAGATACTCCAGTTCCAATGTCGGCAGCTTTAGAGAAAAATTTCTTACCTAAAGAAAGATTTATTCAGTTGCTGTTAGAGCTGAACGCTTATTAATTAGCTTTTATTAGCGATTTTAGTTTGGCGATTTCTACTTTGTTATTGTTGGAGTAAATACCAGTAATCAATAAGTTTTTTTCTTTTTCCGTTAGATGCCAATTGAGCGAAACTCGTTCTTTGGTCTCTGGCATTTGAACAAGTACGTAATCGAACTTTATATCCTTTGTCATACTGATATTGCTGATGAGTTTATCAGAAATATAATCCTGCACCACCAAGAAGTTATCGCTTAAGTTTTTAATTGGGCCTGTTGTTTTTTCAAAGAAAGTAGCTGCTGAGTTGTTTTCCGTTTTTATTTTTTTCGGTGTATCTCTTATTTGCAATAATACAACCCCACTTGTGTTCTCATTAATCCAGTCTTTGAAAGCATAAATAAACTGTACGGCATTTTGAGTTCCATAGTTATCATGAAGCCCAGCATCTAATACTTCCAGAGAAGGTGTGCAAGGTAATGTGGTTGCTGGCGTGATATAAGGGAATGCTGCGTTCATGCGTAAGGCAGAACTCATTCTTAGGTTTAATGAATTTTGATCTTTGAAATACTGCGTAAATTCAATACCGTTAGGAAGTTGTTGAAGTGTTGGGTCGGAAGAATTTAAGAGATAGGTGACTGGTTGAGGTGAGATATGCAATGCGCCACCAGAATTTAAAATCGTAGGTGAAATAACGAGCATCGGAATTTCAGCATTCGACTCAGGAGTTATGTAGTCACTTATGGGATGTTCAAATAAGTGTTGTGTGTTTTCATTAAATGATTTTTCCCATGCGTAGGCGCGATCCTTAGGATATGAATGGTTGTCAATTTTTATTTGAGTAGGATTCAAAAACAGATCAGCAACAACACCATTAAAGATGATGGAGTTTAGCATGTCGTTACCTAATGTTTGAATAAATTTCCCCTTACCAGAAAAGTTGTCCAGCATTAATTGCTCTTTCTGCTTCCAATATAATTCTCGGTAATAACTTTCACTCAACATTCCTCCTGATGATCCGAAGATAATGGCTGTTTGTTTCATCAAATCACCATTCAAACTACTATCAATTACCTGCAGACTTTTAAACGTAAATAACATCGAACGTAAACCACCACCACTTGCTTCAAGGATGATAAGCTTTGGTTTTGCAACTCCTTTCGAAGTCCAGTAATTTTTCCAATTTAAAAGAATTGCTTGTGTATTGTCAAGTGATTTTATTAAATGTTGATCGCTATTATTGTTAGTCAGGTTTTCATTTGAATAAACAGTGCTTTCTGGTTTGGAATTATTAATTCCGTAAGCAAATGTTCTTGGAGAGAAATAATCAAACTGTGATAAAAAGTTAATGAGAAGCAATAAGCCAACCATTGCAAATGTTCCCCATGACTTTAACCAAAAACGAATTACTCCTGCCAACATCAGTAAGATGGTGAAGAATAAAACAACTGAAGCTCCTGCTGGAATTTTTAAATGGGGACTCTCACCAAAAAATCCGAGTGATAAAAAAAGAATAATTAATACCACTTCAAATACAGCTGCGTTCAAATGGTTTTGCTTGAAAACTCTTTGCAGCATGTAAGGTTGGTAATGTCCTGTTTCGCGAACAAGTTTTACTTTATGAAAAGTGGTTAAATAGGTTTCAACTCTCCATGCATCTTTTCTCCATTTATCAAGCTTTGAATAATCGCGCGTTGGCAAGAGATCATCTTTGTCGGCATGTGTAACTCCAAACAATTTAAAAATATCCTGATTCGTAGAATGAAAGTAACGAAGTGATAAAAACAATATCACCGCTATTCCTGAAAGCAGTCCTAAAATATCAATTGCAATTTCACTTAATGTTTTTAACTGGCTGTCTAATTGAAATTGATAAATACGGATGCAGTATAATAAGATAAAGGAGGTAGGAATGATAAAATTGTTCAGAAAGAATTTCAGAAATGTTCTAGAAAGTGTCGCGAGGAAAGGGAATCGAAAACTATTCAATAAAAATCCTGCGATGTTGAATGCAACGATAAACATTCCCGTCATTATTCCGATAATAAAGAAAGAGGTGAATCCAACAGTGCCTAGATACTCGGGATTTAAAAATAAAAATTGTAATCCGTATTTAGTTCCTACATTTTCGGTGATAATTCCGAAGAGTAAAAGCCAAAAGAAAAGAAACGACTTGTTCTTTTTGATGTACATGACCATTAACTGAATCGGGAATGAATAAACAAACCGTCTCAGAAATAATGAAAATGTATTCTTGTGTGACATCGATATAAAAATAGGCTATCGAAGCTAATTAAAAAATCAATGGAAGAAATTTAAATAAAGCCAGATAAAAGGAATCGCAAATAGCAAGCTATCGAAGCGATCTAAAATTCCACCGTGACCAGGAATAATATTTCCTGAATCTTTTATTTGATAGGTTCTTTTTAATAGACTCTCTACTAAATCGCCAAGTGTACCCGTAATAACAATGATGACTGCGATGATCATCCATTCACTTGATGACAACGTGTGGAAATAAATGGAAGTAATGTATCCAGCAACAATGGTTAAGAGTCCGCCGCCAATAAATCCTTCCCATGATTTCTTAGGAGAAATTCGTTCGAACAATCTTCGTTTACCCATGGTCATTCCAACAAGGTAAGCAAACGTATCACTGCTCCATTGTAAAATAAAGTAGCCTAAAATTATTTCTGGATTGTAATGTAATTCAGAAGTTGAAATAAAATTCAGTAATACAAAAGGAAGTACTGTATAAAAAATTCCGTATAACGTTAATGCAATATTGATAACAGGTTGTTGTTTGTTGCGGTACAATTCTAAAATTGGAATTATTAAAAACGCTACAGCAATTAACGCGATGTATTTGTAAGGCAGTGTTCCAAATGCAATGGCAGATAAGAGGATATATGTTATGATTCCAACGATGCGACCTGCTGCTTGATTCGGTTGATTGACATCTGATTTTACGATTTTATAAAACTCATCTAAAGCACTAACGGCTACTAATAAAAACAATACTCTAAAGGTGATAGCGTCATACAAGATGGCACCAATTAAGATGGAGATGAACACGATGCCGAACAATGTTCGCTGCCAAAAATTACTCATGCAATTTCATGCTCTTTTAAAATGTTAATGGCCGCTTCAACATTTCCTTCCGGTACATAAATTTCAATTTCTCCAAATATGTAACTTGAGTCTTTCTTGTCTATGGTAGTGCAAGGAATTTCAGCATCTTCTAAAATCGATTTGATGATTTCAGGTTGCTGTATTTGATTAGTTGAGTAAATTTTTACCCATTTAATATTATCCATGATTTCTATCGTCAATTAAGAATACGTATAATTGTTTTGGACCGTGAGCTCCTGTAACAGTAACTCCACCAATATCCGCTGTTTTACTCGGACCTGTTACAAGGCTTATAGCTGATGGCATTTTTCCTTGCTTCTTGAAATGTGCGAACATCGTTTTCATATCAGGTACTAACTGTGATGCCTTAACTAAAACAATGTGAACAGGCGCATAGGCAGGAACTGTTCTTGTTTGTTGTCGAGAAGATAAAACAATAGTACCACTACGAATGATAGCACATTCGCAACCTGAAATAGCTACATTCATTTCTGCAATATCTTCCACCAAACAAGAGTGGGGGAGGTCGCATTCGTAAAGTAGATTGGAAAGGCCTTCTTCAATGCAAACTATATTTTTCCAAAGATGTTGCATTCCGAGTTCAACGAGGCCTGAAGCAAATTCAAGTTCGTTTTCTACAATGAAAAACTTTCCGCCAGCGGCAGTCAGTTGATTTCCGAATTCGACAACAGGATCTTCGGTGATATCAGCAAAGACACTCGTTTCAATTTCCAACTTGGGAAAAGGATTCGGCGACTTCGATAAAAGTGAAGCACGAATTTTTTTTAATACCTTTTCTTTTGTTGTACTATCTTCCATTTTTCAATTAAGAAATTGAAGTATTATTTTCTGTTGTTGTAGAATTGTCTGTTGATGCAACTTGCTCAGCAGTAGCAGGCTTAGCAGATGCCGTTTCTTCTTCTTTATCCCACTTACGTTTACCGAAAATAATTTCTAAGTCTTCTCTGAAGATGACTTCTTTATCTAATAATGTTTCAGCTAACTTATCTAATGCTGGACGATTTTCTGTTAATAGCTTAACCGTTTTTTGATAAGCCTCGTCAATCATTTTCTTTACTTCATTATCTATTAGCTCAGCTGTTTTCTCGCTGTAAGGCTTCGTCATTGAGTAATCGTTGCCTTGTGAATCGTAATAAGAAATGTTACCAAGTTTATCATTCAATCCGAAGATAGATACAGACGCATAAGCCTGCTTCGTTACTTTTTCTAAATCGCTTAACGCACCCGTAGAAATTTTTCCGAAGGCAACCTGCTCTGCTGCACGTCCACCTAAGGCTGCACACATTTCATCTAATATCTGTTCAGTAGTTGTTAACTGACGCTCTTCAGGTAAATACCATGCGGCACCTAATGAATTACCTCTTGGTACAATCGTCACTTTTACTAAAGGAGCAGTATGTTGTAATAACCAGCTAACGGCTGCATGACCTGATTCGTGATAAGCAATTACTTTCTTCTCTTCCGCAGAAATGATTTTATTTTTCTTTTCTAATCCACCAACAATACGATCTACTGCATCTAAAAAGTCTTGACGACCAATAGCAGTTTTATTTCTTCTTGCTGCAATTAATGCTGCTTCATTACAAAGATTGGCAATATCAGCACCCGAGAATCCAGGAGTTTGTTTCGCAAGAAAATCTAAATCTAAACCTTGCTCTAACTTCAATGGCTTAGAGTGTACTTTAAATATTTCTTTTCTTCCGTTTAAGTCAGGAAGCTCTACATAAATCTGACGATCAAAACGACCTGGACGAAGTAACGCGCGATCTAAAATATCTGCACGGTTAGTTGCTGCAAGAATGATAACACCTGAATTACTTCCGAAGCCATCCATCTCTGTCAACAATTGATTTAATGTTGATTCACGTTCATCATTTGCACTGAAAGAAGGTTGCTTTCCGCGGGCGCGACCAATGGCATCAATCTCATCAATGAAAATAATACTTGGTGCTTTTTCTTTTGCCTGACGGAATAAATCTCTTACACGTGAAGCTCCCACACCAACAAACATTTCAACGAAGTCAGATCCTGATAGTGAGAAGAAAGGAACTTGTGCTTCTCCTGCAACTGCTTTCGCTAATAATGTTTTTCCTGTTCCTGGAGGGCCAACTAATAATGCACCTCTTGGAATTTTACCTCCCAGCTGCGTGTATTTCTTTGGATTTTTTAAGAAGTCAACAATTTCCATGACTTCCACTTTTGCTTCTTCTAATCCTGCAACATCGTTAAAGGTAACTTTTACTTGAAGGTCTTTGTCAAATAAAGTTGCTTTTGATTTTCCAATATTAAAAATCTGACTTCCACCTGCACCACCTGAATTCATTCGACGTATGAAGTAGATTGTAAGAATGATAATCGAGATAGGGAAAATCCAAGTTGCTATGGTATCGCCAATGCTATGCACATTGTTTTCATAGTACACATTAATCCTGCTTTCCTGCGGAATATCTTTTTGATAAGCACTTAATTCTTCTTCGAAAGCACCAAGGTCGCCAATAGTAAAAGTATACTGCGGACCTTCGCTAGTATTCTTCCCAATTGATTTAGTCGAAACAGATTGAAAGGCAGGCTTCGATAAAGAGTCCTTTTTAATATACACCTCAATTGCTTCTTTATTGATGACTTTGATTTTTTCTACATCACCGGCCTTTACCCATGAGTAGAATTTATTTCTGGATGTTTCTTTCGGATGATTTCCAAAATCAAACATACTGATACCCAAAATAACCACTAACAAGGCTACGTATAGCCAGTAAAAATTAAATGTGAATTTTGGTCCTTTTGGTTTATTCGGGAAATTAGGAGGATTAGTATTTTTTTTCTCCTCGGTAGGTTTTTGTTCTGACATATTTTTCTTCTTTCAAATTGCCCTTTCGTTATCGCAAAGGGCGCTTCCTTATTTTAACAATTAAAAACTTTTAAAGTTAATCTTTTATTTCTTCAATTTCCGCATCCGCCCAAAGTCTTTCAATTCCATAAAAATCGCGATAATCACTTTGAAAAATATGAACCACCACGTTAATATAATCGAGTAGAATCCAGTGTGCATGTGTTCTGCCTTCTACGTGCGCAGGAGTTTCGCCTGTTTCTTTCTCTACGGTTTCATCCACTGAACGATAAAGACCTTCTACTTGTGTTGTTGAGTCACCATGGCAAACAATAAATTTATCTGCAACGGCACCGCTGATTCCTTTCAAATTCAGAACGACAATATTCTTTGCTTTCTTCTCTTGCAATCCTAAAATAATTGCTTCGCTCAAAAAATCTTTCGACTTCGTTTTTACTGCTTTCGCTCCACGTGCTGATTTAGCCATTCTTATTTAGTAAATTTGTCACGCGAAAATACAAAAAACATCGCTTTTATGCGCTTGATTTCCTTGATTTCTATTGATTCAACAAATACCCATGCACAACGTTTGATTAAAGATGGTTTATCAGAAAATTCGTTGATTTATTGTGAGGAGCAAACAAAGGGTAGAGGCCAGCGTGGGAATAATTGGTTGAGTAGACCTGGCGACGGAATTTATTGCTCTTATGTTTTTTTTCAGGAGAACGTATTGGTTAGTAGTCAGTTTGTTTTTAATATGAGTATGGCCGTTGCGGTCGCTGATTTTATCGCTTCAAAAATTGATAAGGAAGTAAAAATAAAATGGCCAAATGATGTTTTAGTCGATCATAAGAAAATCGCAGGGCTCCTCATTGAAAATTCAATTAAAGGGGATCAAATCGGAGTCAGTATTGTAGGGATAGGGCTTAATCTAAATCAAGAATGGGGAAACCAGGTTTTTGAAACGCCAAGCACTTCTTTAATAATGGAGACGAATCAGCATACAAATTACGAGGAGGCTGTATTTGAATTAGCAAAATTTGTGAAGATTGCAAAGGAAGAATTTGATAAGGGAGATTACCAATCAATCATTACGAAATACCATAAGTATTTGTACAAACATCAGGAAACATCGATTTTTTTAATTGATGAAAAGATGGTAGAAGGAAAACTTCACGGTGTGAATGAAGATGGGAGTGCTTCGATTTTAATTGATAATCAAAAGAACAATTTTTATCATCCGCAGGCGCGAATAATTGTTAATCGTTCATAATCGACTCGAACTTTTTTACGAGGTGATTAACGAAATTTTGAAGTGGCTTTTCGGCCATCATTTTGAAAATCGGATTTAAGTCAGCTTCAAAAACCAATTGCACATCTGTGCTATCAGCTCCTGTTTCTTTAATACTTGCTATCAGCGAAAAATCGAAAGGCGCTTTTTCATTTTTTAAATAGGTAATTGAATCAGCATTTACAGTACCCAACTTTAATCCCATTGGACCCATGCCTTTAATTTCAAAGCGACAAGTATCATTATCTGAAGTAAAATTTTCTACTTGCTCAGGAAGGATATTTCCAATATTTTCCATTTTCTGCAAATAGCTAAAAACATCCGACGATGGTTTCCTGATACTTACTTTATCGCTCTCAATTCTAGTCATACAATTATTTTTTCCAGTTTGCAGGATCTTTTCTCCAGTCTTGTAATAATTCTAAATCGCCTTCTTTAATATAACCTGTTGTAAGTGCCTGCTTCAGCAAAATATCGTAATTGCATAAAGAGTAAAACGGACAAG
>Ga0222712_10001679_pt1 | contig 26771 bp, 13 predicted proteins | sample C33_657DmetaG_FD_165043 | JGI IMG/M metagenome (GOLD analysis project Ga0222712, IMG submission 165043) | Estuarine water microbial communities from San Francisco Bay, California, United States - C33_657D | ecosystem: Environmental > Aquatic > Marine > Unclassified | place: USA: California... | reverse complement strand
TGGTATTAATAGTATGTGCTACTCCAATCTTTTTTGTAATCTCCATTTTAGCATCATCGATATCTATTGCAATTACTTCTGCACCTCTATTGACAGCAGAAGCAATCGCTCCCATTCCAACAATACCACAACCAATCACTGCTACTTTGTCTTTACTGCTCACTCTACCTCTTGCCGCTGCATGAAAGCCTACGGTTAAAGGTTCTACCAATGCAAGCTCTTTCAATGAAAGTTTTTCAGAAAGAAATAAATCTTGCCAATGAATGCTAATGTAATGAGTCATTGCGCCAGGACGTCTAACTCCCATTGTCTTATTATCCTGACAAGCATTTCGTCTGCCCTTTCTACAGGAGATACATTTACCACAATTTAAATATGGGTAAACAGTAGCCTTATCACCAATTTTAAAATTGTTAGGTACTTGGTTTCCCATTGCTTCAATAGTGCCTCCTACTTCATGTCCTAATACATTGGGATATTCTTGTAATTCAAAAAGACCTTTAAAACCATTTAGGTCACCACCGCAGAATCCAACCATCCCAATTTTTAATAAAACTTCATCCGCCTTTGGAATGGGTTTGTCAATTTCTTTAATCTCAGTTTGGCCGATGGCGGTTAGAAATAATGCTTTCATAATAATGTTATGGACGAGGAATATTATTTTCTGGCTGCCCTTCGTACCACATTAAATTTTTAACAGGGGCAATTACTGAGTTTAACTCCTCTAAAAGTTCTGGAGGAGTTTTAAAATCTAAAGAAGCGACATTTTGTTGAATATTACTCATGCTATTCATGCCTACAATGGTAGTGGTGATATGTGGATGATCCATCGCATAACGTATGGCTACATCACTTAAACGAACGCCATATTTTTTACAAATTTTTAATAATGTAGGTTGAATGGCTATCATCTCTTTTGGAGCGTTATGCCATTCAGGTAATGGAGCATCTGATAAGATCCTTTGCATCAGTGGCGCAGCATTCATTAATCCAAAATTTTTTTCTTTTGATAGCGGAACTAAATCATTATTTATTTCATCTTGAAGTAAATTATAATGTGCCCAAGAAAGTACGGTGTCTAGCTCTACTTGTCTAGCAATTTCAGCTAAATAGCGAACGGGTAAACCTGAAATTCCAATAAATCTGGTTTTTCCAGCCGCTTTAATTTTTTCAATTGCTGGCATTGCCTCATTTAATATCTGTTCCTTAGTTACAAATTCAATATCATGAAGTTGAAATAAGTCTACATAGTCTGTTTTTAATCTTTGAAGAGATTCATCGATACTTGCCATGATGCGCTTGGCAGAAAAATCAAAAATACGCAAGTCATAGCGACCGCATTTGGTAGCTAAAAAAATATTCTTACGTTTTCCAACTAAGGCCTTACCTAATCTTGTTTCGGCTAGCGTGATTCCGTAAAAAGGGGAGACGTCAAAAAAGTTTACACCATGGTCGATCGCATAGTGAACGGCGTTCACACCAACTTTTTCTTCGCATACATCAAAAACATTTCCCAGTGGTGAGGCACCAAATCCTAGAACGGATAGCTGCTCATTCGTCTTTCCTAGTTTGCGGTATTCCATTAGTAAATTTCAGTATTGTTAAATGAGGTTAAACAAATATAAAGTATTTTTATTTTGAAGATCTTTTCAAAAAAGCAATTTAGATTTTCTGTCAGCATTCATTCTAAGTATTCCCTAGCTTTTCGTATATTTAGGGAATGTAATTTTATAATAAATCAGTCTAGATTACCTGTTAACAATTTGATATTTTTGAAATTTTGGATACTTCGAATTTCAGAAATAACTTCAGCTATATTTTGTAACTCAACCACCTTTAAAATAATCAACAATGAAAAACTGGATTTTAGCACTATTATTAACCTTCATTTCAGCAAGTAACTTATTATTTGCTCAATCAATTGCTCAGTTAGACGCCAAGCGGGTGCTATTGCCTAATGGCTGGTCAATTACACCAATCGGTAAAAATATTAGTTTGGCCGACCTGCCATTAAATATGGCGATTAGTAACAATAAAAAACTGATGGCAGTTACTAATAATGGACAGAGTGCGCATTGTATTCATTTAATAGATATTGCAAAAGCTCAAGTGGTTGATAGTATGTTTATTCCAAAAGCATGGTATGGTATAGCTTTTGGCAGTAATGATCAATCGCTTTATGTTTCAGGCGGTCATGATAATCGAGTCAATAAGTACTCAATCAATGATAGCAAAATGAAGTTGGTGGATTCTTTTTTATTAGGTAAGGCTTGGCCTTTTGCAATAGGTACTGCAGGATTGGATGTAGATGAAAAGGTGAATAAAAAATTATTTGTAGTTACAAAGGAAGCAAAGAGTTTATATGTATTTGACTTAGCTACTAATCAACTGCTCAGCCAATTAAAATTGGGTGCAGAAGTATACGCTTGTAAATTGTCTTTGGATAAAAAAATATTGTACATCAGCCTTTGGGGAGATAAAAAAGTATTGATTTACGATATTGAAAGCGCTAAGATTACTGCAGAGATTGCTGTGGGCGATCATCCGAATGAACTGTTGTTGAATAAAAAAGGGAATTATCTTTTTGTAGCTAATTCGCAAGACAATTCAGTTTCTGTAATTAATACTAAAAACAATACAGTTGTTGAAACATTGAGTGCTGCATTGTATCCAGGGTCTCCTTCTGGATCAACCAGTAATGGTTTAGCATTAAGCGAAGATGAGAAAACATTATATATTGCTAATGCAGATAACAATTGCCTTTCAGTATTTGATGTGTCTGTAATTTCAAAAAGCAAATCAAAAGGATTTATCCCTGTTGGCTGGTATCCAACTAATGTAAAAGTTTTAGGAAAAAATGTATATGTATTAAATGGTAAGGGTTTAAGTTCTTATGCCAATCCTTTTGGACCTAATCCAATCAATAAAAAGCAAGTAGTATTAAGTCATGCTGCAGATAGTACTAAACCAGTAGATGTGCAATATATCGGCTCTTTGTTCAGGGGGTCGCTCAGTATTTTTAGTGAACCATCCAAGGCGCAATTAGATATTTTTTCAAAGGCAGTATATAAAAATACGCCCTACACAAAGCAAAAAGAATTGAATGCTGAAGGCAAAGCGGGTAATCCTATTCCAATGAAAGTGGGTGATCCGTCTCCAATTAAGTATGTATTTTATATCATCAAAGAAAATAGAACTTTTGATCAAGTATTGAGTGATGTAAAAGGCGGCAATGGTGATACTAGTTTATTATTATTTGGAAATCATGTTACTCCTAATCAACACAAGTTTGCAAGAGAGTATGTGTTACTAGATAATTTTTATGTAGATGCAGAGGTCAGCGCAGATGGACATAATTGGAGTATGGGTGCTTATGCAAATGACTATGTAGAAAAAAACTGGCCAGCTAGTTATGGCGGAAAAGGGGGAACACATGGAACGTCGGCTACCTTAAAAATCGGTAACAATAAAGATGGTTTTATCTGGGATTTTTGTGCCAAAAATAATGTGAGTTACCGTTCTTATGGTGAATTTGTTGCGGATGATTTTGGTACAAAACCAAGATTGGAATCATTAAAAGGACATGCAGCAGCATTTGCTCCTTATGGATTAGCCGTAAGAGATACAGTAAGATTTAGACAATGGAAAAAAGATTTTGATTCATTGATTGCGATTAATGCGGTTCCAAAATTTAATTCCATTAGAATGGGTAACGACCATACAGAGGGGATGCGCGCAGGAAGTCTAACTCCTTATTCGCATGTAGCAGATAACGACTTAGCGGTAGGTATGTTCGTTGATCATTTGAGTAAGAGTACTATTTGGAAAGAATCAGTTGTTTTTATTTTAGAAGATGATGCACAAAATGGACCTGATCATGTCGATGCTCATAGAAGTCCAGCTTATGTAGTAGGTCCTTATGTAAAACGTAGTTTTGTTGACCATACCATGTATACCACTTCTGGAATGCTTAGAACCATGGAATTAATTTTAGGTCTTCCTCCAATGACTCAATTTGATGCGGCTGCTACACCTATGTGGCGCTCATTCACTAGTCAACCAGACAATTCTGTTTTTAATCATTTGCCTGCTAATATTAATTTGAATGACAGAAACCCCAAAGCCAAAACTGGATCAGCTATGGCAATCCTTTCTGAAAAATATGATTGGAGTAAAGAAGATAGGGTACCAGATTTAGTGATGAATGAAATTCTTTGGCAGGGACTTAAAGGCAAATCAGCACCATCACCTGTGAGGGCTGCTTTTGTAAAAGAGCAACCTAAAAAAGATAACGATTAGCATTAATCGAAATGAATTGTAAAGGGTTGGTGATTGAAAAGTCGCTAACCCTTTTTTTATTAAGAAGAAAAACTATGGTGGATTGCATAGCATGATCAATTCGTACTAAAACCATATCTTTAAATCAAGAAAAGCTTGCTAAAATGTTTCCTTTGTTTTGTCGAAAAATAATTGACCCCTTCGACCAGAATGAAAATGCAATTATTTAGTGTAGTTTTTCTACATACAAAATGCAGTAATATATTTTCTATAATTAAACTTATCCAACCATGCGAATGATTTCCAAATCTAAAAAATGGGCAACCTTACTATTGTTATTGTTAGCAGGTTCATTAACTGCTCAAGTAAAAGTTCCGACTTACTTTAGTAATAATATGGTTCTTCAAAAAGGAATGGCCATTCCAGTTTGGGGATGGGCTACTCCTGGTGAAAAAGTAACGGTTGCCATAGATCAATCTAGTATGTCAACCACTGCAGATAAGGAGGGTAAATGGAATGTCAAACTTCCTGCTATGAATTATGGCGGTCCTTATCAACTAACTATTCAAGGAAAGACAAATCTTAGTTTTGAAAATGTTATGATTGGAGAAGTATGGGTATGTTCAGGACAATCCAATATGGAGTTTCAATTGATTACCTCTAAAAATGGTGAGGCTGAAGTGGCAGCATCTAACTATCCTAACATTCGACTTTTTACTGTCAAAAAAACAATATCCCATCAGCAACAGGAAAAACTACAGGATGGAGAATGGTCGCAGTGTTCACCTGCTACTTCATCCAATTTTTCTGCAGTAGGCTATTTCTTTGGAAGAGAGCTGCATCAAAAATTAAATGTTGCGATTGGATTAATTAATAGCTCTTGGGGTGGAACGATTGCAGAAACATGGACTAGCGAACAAACGATTGGACAAAATCCAGATTTTACCAATCAGCTAGCGCAGCTTAAAAAGGTAAATTTAGATGACTATGCTAAATCGGTTGAGAATGAAGTGAAGCAAAGAGTTGGTGAAACATCTACTATTGATAAGGGGATGAAAAATGGCCAAGCGCTTTGGGCTGCACCTGCATATAATGATGCTGCATGGAAAACGATGGAGCTTCCAGGATATATTGAGTCGAATGGTCTTCAAGGAGTGGATGGAATTGTATGGTTTAGAAAAGAGATTACCCTTAGTGCAGATGAAGCAAAACAAAAATCAACTCTTTATCTTGCTAAAATAAATGACTCTGACAGCACTTATATTAATGGTGTGTTAATTGGTTCTACAAGGCTTCAAGCAGAAAAATCAAGAGTCTATCCAATTAATGCTGGCGTACTTAAAACAGGCAAAAACATTATTACTGTTCGAATAGAAGATATCGGAGGAATGGGAGGAGTTTACGGTAATCCCGCTACCTTGTATTTGCAATCAGGAGATCATAACATTTCATTGGTGGGCAGTTGGAAATACAAAGTGGGCATTGTAAAATTCAATGCGGTATTAAGTCCAAACTCTTATCCAACCTTGCTTTACAATGCAATGATTCATCCATTAGTTTCCTTTGCAATTAAAGGTGCGATATGGTATCAAGGGGAATCAAATGTAGAAAGGGCTAAGCAATACCGACGTGTATTTCCTGATCTAATTAAAGATTGGAGAGCGCATTGGAATCAAGGAGATTTTCCCTTCTTGTTTGTTCAATTAGCAAACTTGAGAAAACAAGATTCAATACCTGTAGAAAGTGATTGGGCTGAATTAAGAGAAGCACAGACCATGACACTTGCTTTGCCCAATACAGGAATGGCGGTGACCACTGATGTTGGCGAGGCTTTAGATATTCATCCAAAGAATAAGCAGACAGTAGGATTGAGATTGGCTTTAGCAGGATTGAAAGTTGCTTATCAAAAAGATATTGTTTACACTGGTCCTGTTTATCAATCAATGAATGTGGAAGGGAATAAGGTTACCCTAACCTTTGATCAAATCGGAAGTGGAATAAAGATAAAAGATAAGTATGGTTACCTTAAAGGGTTTGCAATAGCTGGAGAAGATCATCAGTTTCATTGGGCGACAGGAAAAATCACTGGAGTCAATACGCTTCAAATAAGTTCTTCTGAGGTGCTACATCCAGTTGCAGTTCGCTATGCGTGGAGCAATAATCCAGAAGATGCCAATCTTTACAATAGTGCTGATTTGCCAGCATCCTCTTTTAGAACAGACAATTGGAAAGGGATAACACAATAGATTTAATTGATAAATATTTCATCATTATAAAATGAAAACAAGGCCTATTATATTTCTTATTTTATTTTGCACCTTTTCTTTATTGAATAAAGGATACGCTCAAAATATTGGATCCTGTTTATTTAAGAACCCTTTATGTTTTTATAATACCAATGTTTTAAATTACTTACAAGTACTTCATAAGAATCAGCAATATGATAAAGTCTGTAATTTTATTTATGGCCCAGCTTTAGATGGGAAAAGCAAAAATAGCATCGAAGAAAAATTATCAAATGCTCGCTTTGGTTATTCTCTAAAGAAGGTTGGAATCAAACAGAAAACTAATACCAGCTGGTCATTGACCTATCAACGAACAATTTTAGGAACAAATGAGACCTTTAAAATTGAATGCGCTTTGGTGAATGATACCTGTAAAGTTTATATGGATGAAAAAGCTTGGAATATCATTTTTAATTAAAAAGGTTATTCCAAGCTTTTAGAATAATCTATTTATTCTTGCACCTTCACTTTCCACTCTACAAATTCCACTGTATATTGTTTTTGATCTGGCGCACCTGCGGCTAATCCCAAATCAACTGCTTTTTCAATTCCAGGAATATTTTTGGTTTGACGTTTGATCATCCAATTTTTACCATCTAGACTAATATAACCAGTAAACTGATCTCCATGGCGCTCTAACTTAATCCATATTGGAGTAGGAGAATTTTCAGGTAAATTTTCACTCGCAGCTTTATGCATACAGCCATTACCAAATTCGTCATATTCAATTCCAGCCCTTCCGGGAGTGCTAAACATTAATACTGATCCTAGACTACCACGATCAACATCAAAACTTTTTGAAATGTCATTGCGAACAAATAGACCACTTCTATACCATTCACTCGTGCGATATCCAAAGGATTTTATTTTTGCAGTAGCAACAAAATCGCCTTTTAATTTTTTCAAGTAAACAGTGGCATAGGCATCTTCCGCATGATAAAAATCCCAGCCACTTGCTTTTAAAACGTATCTGTTTTCATTTTGAAAAACATCTACTACAGCTGGTTTTGATTTTGCAGAAAGATAGGTGTAAAGTTTTTGTTTAGTAAGATCCAACTCTTTGCATTTAAGCACAGTTAAAGTTTGCTCATCACTGTTTCCAACGCGCAATGGTTGAAGGCCCACTTTTGGAATCAGATCAAATGAAACTTCTCTCACTTCATTTCCTTTCAATTTTATTTTTTCAGTTTTAACTATTTTCCCCGCAGCAAAAAGATGAATAGCTGTTTCAATATCGTTTGCTTGTAAATTTTTTGCCATAGCAGTAATATGAACCGACTCACCTGCTAAAATTCTTTCTTCGGACAAGTGAAGTTGATCAAATGACAACTTAGGTTTTTCTCCTTCTACTCTAAGCTTTTGAGGAATAGTTTCTCCAATTGCAAGCTCTTGACTTCCTGGGTTGTTTAATCGAATCTCAAATTCAATCGTTCTTACATTTCCTTTAATTACGGGGAAAGGCTTAGTCTCAATGGGTTTCCTATCTAATAGCAAGGATACCTGAGCCACTCCTGAACTACCCGTGTTTTGTATATCGGCTCTAACTTTCACTAAAGTTCCTGTAGGCAAAACTCCTTTTATCGGTTTACCATTGAGCGTAACTTGAAGATTAGAACAAGCAAAGTTGGGCAGCCCTTCAATAAATTTTTCAGGCAAAACTTTTGGATTCTCAATCAAAAAATTATCAGAATAGTCATTATTGATTAAGTAGGTTCCACAAGTTTTCATGTCACCTTGTTCTAAGTCAAAGTAAATATTATTTTTCACCGTCCAGTTGCTAGATAAATTATCAAACCAGAAGGCAACATTATCACTAAAGAATCCACGATGAACGCGATGAATAATATTGTTGCGAACAGATGAATTATAAGTCATACCTGTAACGACTATCACGCCTGCATCATCAGCATCTGTTTGTACGTCTTCGAAATGGTTGTACTCTACTACTATATCGCCAGTGATGGTTCCTTCTAATCCTCCTGCACCAATATCCATAGTATAGGGTCGGCCAGACTTAGTAAAATAATTATGTGAAATAGTGGTGTGTATCGTTCCGCCTACGCCTAAAGTGATACCACCACCTTGTCCGCAGTTAGAAAAAATATTATGATCAACCAGCGTCTGATGATTGATCTGAATTAATTTTCCATTTTTTAAATCGCCGGTACTGCTGATATTTAAAGCGCCTTGTTCAAGCCCATCAAAAATATTATTAAATACACGTACTCCATAACAACCGCCGCCAACTAACATTCCTACTCCGCCACAAGCTCTAAGTTGCGAATAAGCAAATTCACAATCTGTTGCATATTCATACGTAACACCAATGCATCCTTCAGTATTTTCGTAGTGGTGAGGATAATTTCTAAAGTTTTCTTTTGCTCCTTCAAAAGCCAATCCATAAAAGCGAAGATTTCTAACAGGCTTTTCTTCATTACCGGTAACAAGCACTAGCTTGTTTATTTGAGGAACAGAAATGTCAACCTCATTGGGATCATTTACGCCTTCTTCTGGAATGTAGCTGATCTCATGTTTGTTTTTATCAAAAAACCATTCACCTGGAGCATCTAAAAGTTCCTTAACATTTTCCACATAATAGCGTGGAGGAACCACTAATAATCCATTGTTTTTACCAGGTCCGTCTTCTGGTTCTTTGAGGTAGGCGATTTGATTTTTTTCATCCACTTTGGCTATTGAATTATAAGCAGTACGCCAGCGCAAAAGAATTACGATTCGATTGTCTTGCATATCTTTCCAATTCTTTAATTCTCCTTCTTTGAAAGGTATTTCAGAAGAATTTGCAGGAGTTTTTAATAGCGTCAAATAGTCTTGATTAGGATACCTAGCTAGGGTCTGTTTTTTACCATTTACATTTAAGGTAGAAACATTATCTCCGTCATAAGGTGCCACCCATACTTTCCCTACTTTTTTCCAATTTTTTATTGGAACAGCTCCAGAGATAACAGGTTTTTCTCCTGGATAAGCAGCATAAGTAATATAATTATCTCGCAAATGATGCCATTCAAATGCACCTGATGGAAGGTTGGTCTCCACTCTTTCACCACCATCTTCTGGCTTAAATACAAGCGATTCTTTTAAAGGATAAAAACCAGTTCTAATAAAAACTACAATATCTTTTCCTTTTCCAAATGGATAATTTGTTCCGGCATAACGCGCATCAATTGGTTTGTCTTTTGGAAGATAGACTTTCGATTTAAGTTCTTTAACGGCAAGCTTCGCTCTGTTAATGGTAGCGAAGGGACCATCTGTTTTGCTTGCATTGGGCGCTTCAAGCGTTCCAGACCAAGAATCGTTTCCGTTGGGGGCAACAAAAAAATCTCCTTTCACTGCTTTAGCATCAAATGGTTGCCACAACTCACTCCGTAATAGTTTTCCATCTCTAGCAGTACCCACATTATTAGTCTGCGCTTGGGTAGTAAAAGGGAAGCCTATGGCCAAACATAAAAAAACAATCCATGCAAAATTTGATACGTTTTTATAGTCCAGAAGTTTGCAAAAATAATTGAGTGAAAATTTGAATTTCATGTGGAAATGAATTTGGTAAAATGAATAACAAGCAACCGAATTAAAAGCCCTGGTATAGGCTAAAAGAGTTGATAACAAACCTACAAAAGTTAAGGGGATTATCCAAAATAGATAATTCGTGATTATCATTTTTCAGCGAGTTCTTCAATGGGTTCTCATTAATTATATATTTCCTTAGCATTAAGGCAGCAACTATTTATTGATTAGAAAAGCAGATTAAAAATTTAAAAAAATGTGAAACAAATTAGATGAAATTAAAAAAATGCATTTAACTTGACTTTAAAATAAGGGCTATATGAAATCAACAAAAATTATTTATTGGGTGACCACTGGAATTATTTGCTTATTCTCCTTAGGGGCTATTCAAATGAATTCTCAAATGGCGATTGACGGAGCCAATCATTTATTGATTCCACGTTATTTAGGTCTTGAAGTAAGCATTGGTCAATTAATAGGTTTAGTATTATTAATTGTTCCAGCTGTTCCTGCTCGGTTTAAAGAATGGGCCTATGTTGGGTATGGCCTAATGTATATCACTGCATTCATTGCTCATTTAGCAGTAGGCGATTCCTTAGTACCTTATGGATTAATGGCGGTGCTTTTCTTTGGATTATTGCTTACTTCCTATATTAGTTTTCATAAATTAAATACAGCAAAGTCAAACACTATAAATTAATTTAATTTTAAAATCAGGGCGTAATCCGAAAAGCCAATAGAGTAGGAACTAAAAAATTTATTATGAATAGTAAGAAAGGGATTTTAGTAGTCATCGCATTTTTGTTTTTTACGATTAATCTATTCGCTCAAAATAGTGCAGAAAAATTAGTAGCTAAACAAGTTGATTTGTTTCACCAAGCGATGGTAGATGCAAATGAAACTGCGCTTAGTGATTTAACAAGTGAAAAATTAAGTTATGGTCACTCCAATGGTGGTGTAGAGGATAAAAAAGACTTTATGCATAAAATAACGAGCGGTTCTAGTGATTATACAAAGATTGATGTTAGCAATCAAACCATTAGCATTTCAGGTGATGTAGCAATTGTTAGACAAGATGCTGAACTGGTAATGCAAGGGGCCGCTAAGGGTACACAACTCAATTTGATGCTAGTGATGGTTTGGCAAAAGTCACAAGGAAAATGGAAATTGTTGGCAAGACAGGGAGTGAAGGTGGTGAAATAAAAATCTATTTTATTTGTAAATTTTATTAGGCAAGAATTTTATTTCGCAATTTAAGAAAAGGCTTTTCTATTATTAGGTGAATTGCGTAGGCAATTAATAAGCAATTAAAAATTGAAATAAAAAACAGCAAGCTACTATCTAGCTGATATCTGTCCAGAAAATAATTGGTTAAATGAATGATTCCTTTATGTACTAAATAAAGTGCATAAGATAAAGTAGCGATTAGCGAAAGTAATTTCGAGTTGAATTGATATAAAAAACTACTAGGACTGACAGCCCCTATCACTAAACAGCCATAACCCATTGCTATTAATGGAAAGCCGACTATAGAAGCACTCAGCGTTTTTTGATCATAGCATAGAAAATAAGTAGAAGTTAAAATAGCGACGCCTAAAAAAATAAATAAGTTTCCGTAGGTTGAAATTTTTTTCCAAGCAGATTGATAAAATATATACATCCCCGCAATGGCTACCCCTACTAATAAACCATCTAACCGATTGTAGGTAGGATAGTATACATATTGATACCAATTAATGGAGCTATTAGGTGCATTCGTAGTAGGTAAGTAACCATTAGTATAGCTGTAAATCCTTAGAATAAATCCAGCTAAGAAAAGTCCTATCAATAACCAATATGATTTATTAATAATTTTTCCGAATTGTAAAAAGGCAAGTAGAACGGGTAAGAATAAATAAAAATGTTCTTCTACACAAAGCGACCATGCATGTGAAAAGGTTCCAAAATCTTTGATATTCAGTCCGAAGTTCTGAGTGAAAGTTAAAAATTTCCAAAGTGGCGGTAAGCTTTCTTTTTCTCTGAAAAATGGAAAAATAAAATAGAGACCTACAATAAATAAATAGGCAGGTACAATCCTGAAAAATCGTTTGAGAAAGAATTGCTTAAAATTAATTAGTTGACCCTTTTTAATTTGTGTAAATAATTGAGCTGAAATTAAAAAACCGCTGAGCACAAAAAATAAGTCTACTCCGGTCCAACCAAATTTTGATATAAAGCCGAACCATTTTGGTGCTCCCTTAGTTAATCCAATATAATGGTAGATGAATACAAAAGCAATGGCAACGGCTCTTAAATTGTCCAGTCCGTAAAGCTTTTTCTGGTCGGTGATCATCAATTTTATAAATATTTCTTGACAGGCTGAATCTTACAGGTTAGTTTACATTGGGCACTTAAATTAAGTGATACAACTGGTAGCAAGTTAGATAATCTGAAGGAAGATTACTGCAATGGTTAATTTTAACTGATTTTGGTTAAACATTCATGCATCTCTTATATTTAATCTTTCATTTATATTGTTTTTAGCAGATGCAATGCTACTACTCTTTGGTAGAATATTTATTAAGGAAATTGACTTATATTTATTGTGTAATTTTTTGCGATCGAAGCAATAAAACTGCTGGAAAGGATCATTTTTTTCAAGTTTTATTACGAATTTCACAAAAATTCAATAGAGATATCATTAACTAACATTCTTGCTGTATGAAGGTTTCACTTAAAATAGTATTGGTAATTTCTTTCTTTGTAATTGTTACAGGATTATTTCAAGCATGTAATAATCAAGAAAGTGGTTTGCAAGTTGCGGCAACTATGCCAGACGTAGTTAGCTATAACTTTGACATTAGACCTATCTTATCTGATAAATGTCTTTCATGCCATGGCCCTGACGCTAACAAACGTAAAGCAGGTTTGCGATTAGACCTTGCTGAGAGCGCTTATCAAGCTTTAAAAGAACATCCATCCTCCCATGCATTGGTTCCAGGGAAACCGGAATCGTCTGAATTGTTTTTGCGGATCAGTACCAAGGATACTAACAAAATAATGCCTCCCCCTAATTCGAACTTGAAGTTAACACCACATGAAATAGATCTATTTGAAAGATGGATTTCTCAGGGGGCAAAATACGAGAAACATTGGGCCTTTGTAGCACCTAAAAAGGCTGCTCTGCCAAAAGTTTCACTGACTACTTGGCCAAGAAATGAAATTGATTATTTCATTTTAGCTCAGCAAGAGCAGAAAGGGCTTCAACCTAATCAAGAAGCGGACAAAGAAAGAATATTAAAGCGCCTAAGTATTGATCTCACTGGTTTACCTCCATCATTAACCATGATGAATTCTTTTCTAGAAGATAAGAGTCCGGATGCTTATGAAAAAGTAGTCGATCAGTTAATGAATATGCCTTCCTATGGTGAGAAGATGTCTTTGATTTGGCTAGACCTTGCACGCTATGCAGACTCCCATGGATATCAAGATGATGGTTACAGAACTCAATGGCCTTGGCGTGATTGGGTGATTCATGCGTTTAATAAAAATATGAGTTACAAAGATTTTGTAACCTGGCAGTTGGCCGGAGACCTAATTCCTGATTATACTCAAGAGCAATTGTTAGCGACAGGATTTAATAGAAACCATAAGATAACAGAAGAGGGAGGAGTAATACCTGAAGAGTATAGATTAATGTATGTAACTGATCGTACGGATCTTTTTGGAAAAGGTTTGTTAGGAGTAACCTTAGAATGTGCGCATTGTCACGATCATAAATATGATCCTTTTTCTCAGAAAGATTATTATCAGCTTTTTGCTTTTTTCAATAATGTAAAAGAATTAGGCATTGAATCAACGATTGGTGGGCCGAATACCTATGCTAAAAAACCCTTCATGGAGATCTGTAATGAGGATGTTAAAAACATGCTCACCTTTATTAATAAGGAAGATACCAATAAGTTAATTGTATCGGTAATGGGTGATCAAGACACGGTTCGTAAAACACATATTTTAACGCGTGGACAATATGATGCACCAGGCGATGAAGTAGAGCCAGGAACGCCTTCATCGATTTTACCTTTTAAAGCGAGCTATGCTAAAAACAGAATGGGCTTGGCTAACTGGCTTTTTGACAAAGAAAATCCGCTTACGGCTAGGGTGTTTGTAAATTTATTATGGCAGGAAATTTTTGGCCGAGGCATTGTAAAAACTTCAGGCGATTTTGGTATGCAGGGAGAATTGCCTACTAACCCTCAATTATTAGATTGGCTGGCGGTTGATTTTATCCAACACAATTGGGATATTAAGCGCTTGATGAAACAAATGGTGAGGTCGTCTACCTACAGACAATCGGCAGAAATAACCAAAGAGAAATTAGCAAAGGATCCTGAAAATATATTGTTAGCTCGAGGACCAAGATATCGCGTAGAGGCTGAATTAATAAGAGATATCGTTTTGTCAAGCAGTGGATTATTGAATACAAATATTGGTGGACCTAGTGTAAAGCCTTATCAGCCCGATGGTTTATGGGAAGGAGCTACTTCTGGTAGAGGATTATTATCAGTGTATAAACAAGATCATGGAAAAGAATTGTATAGACGTGGAATGTATACATTAATTAAAAGAACTGTTCCACCTCCATCAATGAGCATCTTTGATGCAAGTAATAGAGATATCTGCGAAGTAAGAAGACAAAGAACGAATACACCGTTACAGGCATTAGTGATGATGAATGACCCAACGGTAATGGAAGCTTCTAGAGTATTGGCAGGCAAACTTTTTAAAGAAAATACAGATGTAAAAGCTTCTATAACAAAAGCCTTTAGATTAATCGTTTGTCGCAAACCAAGAGAAGAAGAAATTCAAATTTTATTGAAATATTACACGGAACAGGCCAATTCAATTGATGCACAGTCGGCAAAAAAATTGCTTTCTGTTGGCGAATCCCCACAAATAGAAGGGGTAGATCAGAAAAAACAGGCAGCACTCACGAGAGTAATATCTACTATTTATAATCTAGAGGAAACGATTACTAAAACATAATGCATTTAATTATTGCATTCAACCAATAAAAGTTATTGTATGGATAAAAATTTTTTTGATCATGGCTTTTCGACTACCCGTCGACGTTTCCTTTCTACAATGGGAATGGGAGTGGGCAGTGTGGCATTGGGATCTTTGCTGATGCCAGATCTTTTTGGTGGTGGCAATACCGACGACAATGCTTTTGCTCCAGGTATTCCTCATTTTGCTCCAAAGGCAAAGAGAGTAATTTATCTATTTCAAAATGGAGCTCCTTCGCAGCAGGAACTATTTGATTATAAGCCCAAGCTTAGAGAGTTGACGGGACAGGAAATACCGCCTTCAGTTCGTGGTACCCAACGCTTAACGGGTATGACTTCTGGTCAGTCTTCTTTTCCGCTGGTAGGATCTTTTGTTGATTTTAAACAACACGGACAATCAGGTGCATGGGTGAGCGATCTGTTACCCTACACAGCAAAAATTGCTGATGAACTTTGTTTCGTTAAATCAATTTATACTGAGGCGATTAATCATGATCCAGCATTAACATTTCTTCAAACAGGAGCGCAACAAGGCAATCGGCCAAGCATGGGCTCCTGGTTGAGTTACGGCTTGGGAAGTGAAAATAAAAATCTACCCTCTTTTACAGTATTACTTTCAAGAGGTATTGGAAATGGACAAGGCGTGTATTCAAAATTATGGTCTAATGGATTTTTAGATTCCGTACATCAAGGTGTTCAATTTAGTAAAGGAGAAGATCCTGTATTATACATTAAGGACAACGAAGGCATTAATAGAAATGAACGGAGAGAAATGTTAGATAATCTCTCTGAACTAAATAACATGTCTTACAATCAATTTGGTGATCCAGAAATTGCTGCTCGAATAAAGCAATATGAAATGGCTTATCGAATGCAGACAGCTGTGCCGGAGGTAATGGATTTATCAAAGGAACCGGATAGTATTGTGAATATGTATGGTCCAGATTGTTTAGTGCCAGGAACATTTGCTGCTAACTGTTTGTTGGCAAGAAAATTATCAGAAAAAGGAGTACGATTTGTACAGTTATATCATCAGGGATGGGATCAACATGGTAATCTTCCTTTTGAAATTGCTAGTCAGGCAAAAGATGTTGACCAGGCTTCTGCAGCATTAGTGATGGATCTTAAACAACGTGGTTTGTTAGATGAAACTTTAGTGATCTGGGGAGGTGAATTTGGTAGAACTAGTTTTACGCAAGGAAAACTCACCAAAGAAAATTATGGACGAGATCATCATCCGCGTTGTTTTACCGTGTGGATGGCAGGGGGAGGAATAAAGCCAGGCATTACTTATGGAGAAACAGATGAATTGGGTTACAATATTATTAAGGATCCTGTTCATGTGCATGACTTTCAAGCGACCGTATTAAATCAATTAGGGCTTGATCATGAAAAACTTATTTTTAAACACCTGGGTCGTCGTTATAAATTAACGGATGTTTCTGGTAAAGTTGTAAGAGACCTTATCAGTTAATTAATTAGGAATTCAATCATCTTATAGTAATGAATAACAAACTAAATGTTGTTGCGAAGCAGGCGTTAATAGTGTTGAATGTTTTCGCACTATTTCTTTTATTGTTTTCAAAATATATTGTCCTCCCCTTTTGGATGCAGCCTTTAGGAAGAATGCATCCGGCATTGCTACACTTTCCTATAGTAGTTTTAATACTTGGTGTGATTTTGGGATTGCGTCGTTTTACTGGTAACCAAGAAGAGAATACCTCATTCGATGGATTTGCGCGCAACCTTTTGTTAGTTGGTGCATTATTAGCCGGCACAACAGTCATCATGGGCTTGTTTCTTTCAAAAGAAGAAGGTTATGCTGGAGAAGCATTGGCATGGCATAAATGGTCAGGAGCTGCTATCTTTTTTCTTTCATCTGGAATGTATTGGATAAATGATAAGCCTTGGTTTAAAAAAGCATTCGCTTGGTCATCTGGAATTGGATTGATAGGGGTTATTTTATTTACAGGTCATTTTGGTGGAGTGTTGTCGCATGGTGAAAATTTTATTATGCAACCCATCTTGTCTAATATTAAAAAACCTTTAGTACCAATCGAAAAGGCAATTGTGTATGATGATATTATTCATCCCATCTTCGCTGCTAAATGTGCTAGTTGTCATAATCTACAAAAACAAAAAGGAGAGTTATCTTTTGCAGATTCATTCTCTATCAAGAAAGGTGGTAAAACCGGTCAACTTTTTGTTGCAGGAAATCCAGAAATCAGTTTGCTTCTAGAAAGAGTACATCTTCCTTTAGATGATGAAAAACATATGCCGCCTTCTAGTAAACCTCAGCTTAGTCCTGATGAAATTAATTTACTTGGCTGGTGGATTAAAAATCAAGCAAGCTTTACACAAAAAGTGATGGACTTATCGCCGATAGATCCGCTTAGATTATTGGCTTCTAAAATGCTGAAGGGTCCTGATGCAGCTGAAGATAAGTATGATTTCTCTGCAGCGGATGAAAAAATAATCGCCAAACTTAATTCTGATTATCGAGTGATACTGCCTGTTGCTAAAGAATCTCCGGGCTTGGATGTACGAATTTATAATAAGGATCTTTATAAAATTCAACAGGTGGAAGAATTAGGCGAAATTAAAAATCAAGTGGTATCCTTAAGTCTTGCTAAGTTGCCTGTAAAAAATGAAGACCTTAACAAAATCAGTATGTTTGAAAATCTGCGGAAGTTAGATATCAATTTTACTGAAGTTACTACCAGTGGCCTTGCTGCACTATCATCTTTAAAATATCTTCATACGCTTTGTTTATCAGGAACTAAAATAGCTAGTGCAGGATTTAAAGATGTAATTAGCCAATTTAAAAATCTAGAAACGGTTACTTTATGGAGCACCAGTCTATCTGCTCAAGAAATTACGCAGTTGCAAAAGACTTTTAAAAACATCAACTTCGTTCAAGGCTTTGTTATAGATGAAACAGCGAAACTTAAATTAAATCCGCCTCAAGTAAAAAACAAAAGCTTAGTTTTTTCAGATTCAATTGGTGTTGCATTATTTCACCCGATTAACGGAACAGAGATTCGATATACCATTGACGGAACAGAGCCGGACAGTATTTCTTCACCTGTATTTAATAACCATACATTTATTTCAAAAACTACCAATGTAAAGGCGAAAGTATACAAGCAAGGTTGGTATTCAAGTGATGCAGTGGAGTTTAGTTTTTTGAAAAACACTTTTGTGCCGGATAGTACAACATTGTTATCTCAACTAAATAGTAGACATCTTGCAGAAGGTGCAAATACTTTTTTCAATAAAAAACTTGGAGTCATTGGTGCTAACAATCCTGCATGGGCAAACTATTGGGCGGCTGTTCGGGATAATGATTTAATTCTTGAATGTCTATTTAAATCACCCATAACGCTAAGTTCTTTTGGCATGCATATTATGGTAGAAGAAGTAACCGGTATTTATCCGCCAAAGACAGTGGAGATTTGGGGAGGAGACAATTCAAAGAATATGCGGCTTATCACCAAAATATCACCTAAGCAACCAGAAAAGGAGGAAAAAGTATCACTTAAATTTGTAGAGGGAGTATTTACACCTCGCAAGGTTTCTTATCTTAAAATTGTTGCAAAGCCAACAGTTAATACCAATGCTAACGCTAAGGAAAAGGATAAAAATAAAAAGAAGAATAATAATAATTATTTTATATTAGTAGATGAAATGTTTTTAAATTAACCTTTCAGTAACTAATTGACTTGATTAGGCATATAAAAAAAGCGCCCTGAGAAAAGGTTTAATTTTTCTCAGGGCGCTTTTTTATTTTCTTAATCTTTTGGATCAAGTATTTTAGCAATTCTATTCGCTACATCTTGTAAATGATACTTGCTCATAGGATCTGCAATACTTGCTGCTGCAACATTTACATCACGTTTGAGTGATACAAGATGAGCTCTTACCACACTTTTAATATCAGAAATATCTGTATTAACTGGCGGCGCACCAAAGCCTCCAACTGCACGTAGACCATTATTAGCAGGAGGATTCAGTAAATTATTCAGCATAGCTACATATGATTTCTGCAAATTTCTTCTATAAACACTGATAGCTTTTTGACTGCTTAGTTCACTCCATATTCCTTTTTTTAGGTCGCTAAACAAATCGGTTATTTTGTAAGCGTTATTACCAATAGAGGTTTCTGCCTCAATCAATTTACTTAATGTATTTGCACTCATTAATCGATTAAGTGTTGCATCCTGAATACCACCTATTACTGTAATTGGATTGATGCCTGTTTTTGAAGCAATATCTTGGTTGATTAGCCAGCTAGGTGTATTGAATAATTGCTTATTTAAAAAGTCAATCGCGTCTACTTGTTTTGCTTTTGGCTCATATTCAAATACTGGTCCTGGATCTTCTACTACTCTTGGTGTTTTGTAAATACCACTTATGTTCCTAGATACATGACCCATATATCGGCTGAATTGGCCACTCACTTGTCTGTAAATATCACCTAGGTTTTCATAGCCTTCATTTTCTTCCTTAGTCCAAGCGCCTAATTGTGGAATGATGCGTTGAAGATTTTTAATACCATAGTTACTAGCTTTTACTGCATCATCCGTTAAGTCTTCTGTTTGAGATCTTGGATCATCCGAATTGGTTTCTCCATCTCCCCACCAAAGTCGATGGTTTTTTAATTTTTTTATTGTCCATTCATTTAAATGTGATTTTTCAGCTTCTGGACTTTTGTATTCTGGAAATACTCTATATCCCCAATCAATTGCCCACTTATCATAATCACCGATTCGAGCAAATATTCCATTAGGCGAAATATTATCTTCAGGTTGAGCCACATAATTGAAACGAGCGTAGTCCATGATGGAAGGAGTGTGTCCATTAGCTTCTACCCACGCTTTGTTGCGGAGTAGCTCTACTGGTACAGAAGAACTTGAGCCAAAGTTGTGACGAAGTCCTAAAGTATGTCCTACTTCATGTGAGGAAACAAATCGAATTAATTCACCCATGAGTTCATCAGGAAAAACCATTTGACGGGCGCGTGAGTCGTTGGGACCTGCTTGAATCATGTACCAATTACGAATCAGTTCCATTACATTATGATACCAGTTGATATGGCTTTCCATGATCTCGCCACTTCTTGGATCAGAAATACTAGGACCACTTGCATTGGCAATATCGGATGGTTTATAAACGATGGCAGAATTGCGCGCATCGTCTAGACTCCAAGTACTATCTTCTTGTTTAGTAGGGGCTCTTTTACCAAAAATTGCATTCTTAAATCCAGCACTTTCAAAAGCAACCTGCCAATCATTAACGCCTTGAATTAAATAAGGGATCCATTTTTTTGGAGTAGAGGGGTCAATATAAAAAACGATCGGTTTCTTAGCATCCACTAACTCACCTTTTTTATATTTTTCTATATCGGCTTCTTTAGGTTCCACACGCCAGCGTTTAGCCAGACTGATAGATTTTACACCTTGAGGGTTTGCATCAAAATCGGTATAGCCTACTGTAAAATAACCTACCCTTGCATCAAAATGTCTTGCCTGCATAGGAATTTTTGGTAATAAAACTAGTGAGCTATTCATCTCTAGCGTGATGTTTCCAGAGGCTCCACCTCCACCCATACCACGTCCTCCACCAGCACCACCAGGTGCAGACGGCATTCTACCAAAAGTTTTTTCAGTATTAATCTCAATATTGATTGGGTAAGACTTTACGCTATTTACATAAGATTTGTCTGGTTGAAGGGCTCCAATTTTTAAATCTGACTTAGCCGAACTTCCATAATTGAGTACTTCATTATCGCTATTGATAAAGTCCGTAATATCAATTACACTTCCAGCAGAGTCTTTTGAAAACGCCTTGATATCAAATGCAGCCGCTATTGGTTGTACATTAGAATTGTTAACAGACGAAAACATAGAAGAGGTAGAATCTTTTGCATAAACAGCATAAGATATAGTTCGTAAAAAAACTTTATTCTTTGGTCCTTTATCAAAGCGAATTACTTTTTGACCAATCTGGTCTCCACCATAACCCATACCTACCTGTGTTTTGGAAAGTCGGTTCACTACTAAAATTTCTCTTCCAATAAGGGAGTCTGGAATTTCAAAAAAGTACCTGTCAGCTACTTTATGAACCAAAAAGAAACCTTTGGTGGAAATAGCTTTGGAGGTGATGACCTCTTTATAACTTTTTGGGGCTGCATTCGCAGCGTTTGGGTTGTTATTTGATCTAGATGAATCTGAACGGTTAATTTCAGGGCGTTGGGAAAATCCCAAGAAGGAGCATCCTGAAAAAAACAATACGATAGTAGATCTTGTAAATAAATTTGACATATGATAGATTTAAATGTCGCTCAATTTAGTTAATACTTTTACTATTGGGCTATTTTTTAATATTTTTTTTACGACTATATAATTTTTGGTTGTAGGCGATTGGGGGAGCGCTATTGTCGATCATTTTAAATGGAGCAGTAATTATAAATTTATCTAATATTTACGGTGTGTAAATAAATATAGGTCTTAAGTGGGTAGATAGTAATGGATGTGGTGAATGATAATTAGCTATTTAAAGCAACATCATTTTTTGGGAAGCGGTAGCTGCCTGCCCCATTGAATTGGTTACCGTAATTTGGTAAAAGTAAATTCCTTTTTTGAACTTAGCCCCCATCAAAAACCGTGCTTCCAAACTAATTTCATTTACCTTACGCTCAGCATTTTGAATATTTTTTTGAATTTTTTGTACTAACATCCCCTCTATACTATAGATTAAGATGGACACCTGGAGCGACTCGCCGGGTTGATTGTGTTCAAAAGAAAAATTCGTTTTACTAGAAAATGGATTAGGGTAATTGATGAGGTGACTGATTTTAAAAGGTCTTTCTTCAGAAACAGTAAAGTCCAGTACCACTTCTGTATAATTATTCTGGTTATCCCAAGCCTTTATTTTTATCCGATGCTTTCCTTCGGTAAGTGAGGGTAGCTGAAATAAAATATTTCCTCGTTGATAACTGTCTAATTCAGTTTCATAAAAATTATTTAATAGATAAACTGTTCGTTCATCTCCATCAATGATTGCTGTAATATCATGACCAAGTCCATTGCCGATAGTATTGATACCAGAACTATCAGCAAGTTTTACCAATAACAGTGCGCAATCATTAACAGTACCTCCATTAATAAATTGATAATTATTGAGATAGGGTTGAATTACTGGGCCCTTATTATCAGCAATGGAATTAGCGCCAAGCCCGCCTATAAAAAACGAACTATCCATTCCGTTGGCATCTGTTATTCCGTTTTCAGCATACAGACTCATTCTTCCTTTTCCAACTTTTGATGATAGATCTTTTGGAACAGTCATATTAAAAGTAAATTTCCCCTTGTTGACCGTTGTTTTACCTTTAAATAAAATATTCGTTTGTTGAGAAAAAGTAGTTGCAATACTGCCTGGATCATTACCTAAGGTTTTCACTGTGGCAGGAAGATCAAATATTTTTGGATAAACTATTCCATTAAAATCCTCTTTCACTACACCCAACTCGTTTTGAACTTCACCGGTAAACTCATATTTTTTTCCTGCTTGCATACTATCTTTTTCAGTAATTAAATGCTGATTGATGTGAGTAATTTTGATAGCGTTTTTTGGAAATGCAAGTTGTATGCCTGGGTCGCCGATTAAGGAAAATTTTCTATTATTGATGATGTCTGAAAAAGTTTGACTAGTGTAATTTTTCGCTTTACGAAAAGATTCTCCCAATGATAAATATTTACCCGTAGTGTTTTTTTCTAAAGCAAATTTTATAAAATTTTCGTGTATCACTTCATTGCTAGTGGCAAATACTAATCTAGGCGTAGTGAGAAGTCCGATGACTCCATTGGCATTGTTTAGCAATAACAAGGCTCCTAAGGAAGATTTTGATGGGTCATCGTAGGGCACAAAATCACAAGTGGAGGTAATTAGTAAGGGTAATTTATTGGGGTTATTAAATAATTTGGCTTCTTGTTTTGATAAAATTGCATAAGCAGAAAGCTGTTGAAAATTGCCATGACCACTAAAATTAAACAACAGATTTCCAGAAAAAAATTGTTCTACAATCGCTTGATTAACTTGTGGAGCAGATGAATTGCCTAATATGGTTTTTAGCGGATAGGCATCTACGTATATTTTACTAGTATTAAAAAGAGAGTTGGTAGAAATAGCTTTCTTACTTAATTTTTCTGCGTTGTTTAAAAAAGTATTTGCGTCTTTATCGTCCGCAACAAAAACTAAATTGTTTCTCCAATCACCTAAACTTTCTTTAGCATGATAGTGAATTATTTTATCTACTACAGTTCTTGCTTCATAGGCAGTAGTGATAGGTAACCTGCCTACTGCGATGTCTAATTTTTCGAAAGTACTGAGCGCGTTTAAATCATCTTCATCTTTTAGTAAAGCGTAAAAATCATCCGTAGTATAAGTGGACAGGGGATCTAAAGAGTTATCACTTTCGTAACAGGGTATAAAGTTTTTCTTATTATTGATTGAATGCTTAATAGCATAAGACCCAGCTCCGAAAAGCAAAACAAAGCGAGGCCTTTTGGTGGTATCATTTCCAGCTTTGTCATAATACATCTTAATAAAATTTCGAATAGCAACCGGGCTAATATTACCTCCACCAAATTCATTGTATATCTGTTCTGCTGAAACTACTTTAACGGTATATCGATATTGTTGTTGATGAAAGCTCGCTAACCTTTGCGCTTCTGATAAAAAAATATTAGGTGATATAATTAGGTAATCCACCGAAGAGGATTGGTGTAAATTTTGGTTAGCTATTTTACCTATTGCAATTGGAGCCGTCAATCCATTTTTTGTAAATGCAAAATATTCTTTCAATTCATTGGTCGCATTTATAAATTTCGATTGACTGCCTGCTATGGACAGGTTCATTTTTATAGGTTGCAAAGGTTCAGACACCTCCCATACCTCTGTTTCGCTAGTAGTATTATTAATTATAAATTCACCAATTTTATTGGGTCCAACAGAATTCCAATCTCTAAATGGCAATTGATTCTCTGTCGGCAAAATTAATGTGCGTCTTCCCTGTACTTCAAACCAATCTAGCCAAGCCTGAGCGGAAGTAGTAGTAGTTGAAAAAGTATAATTTAAATTGATGGTATTGGCGGCAGAATTAATAGCTGTTTCATAAAAAGAAGTCTTTGCATAGGCATCTATTAAATTTCCAGAAACTGCTTCAGTGTTTATATTGATGGGTGTTTGTCCATTGATGCTCAAGGAAAATTTTCCAGCGCTACCAATATTTCTAGCAATCAAGCTGGTACTTATATGTACAGGTTGCTGCAATTCAAGATTTGGAATTTCAACTTTAAAAGAATGCGATAAGTGGTTATTGTCAAAACTTTCTCCGTACCAATTTTTTCCACTATTTAAAAGATTAACAGAGTCGTTCTCATAAAAAATTCTTTCATTAAAACTGGCAACTTGAATATTAGAAGGTCCTATATTTTTTTGAATTGCAATTCTTTTTCCTTTATCAGCAATCGTTAGAAAATAAAAACAGGTATCATTTACTAAATTCTTTTGGTGGTGAAATCTTTTATTAACGCTATCCTTCATCCATCTATGAGGACCCGGAGCATAAAAAATAAAATAATCATTTCCGTTCAGCATACCATCTCCGCCATCGATTACTTCAATAGCATTTTCGATTAAATCATCTGTGATAGAAGTATTATTTTTTTCTGATGGCATGGCACCGCCATTTCCAAAAAGCTGAATAGAACTAGTGGTTAGCTGAGAAGTATTGATACCGAGTCGAGATAAAAAGGCAAGATCAATTTTGTAAACTCCTTCTTTTGTAATTGCAATTTTATACCAATTTCCGGCAGATAAAACAGAGGTACTGGCATAATTTCTTTGGGCATAATTTACCAAAGAAAATGCCATCAGAAGTATGATGGTGAGAATTGAAATTTTATATTTTTTGCCAGTCGCCATTGATAAAACAAATATAAACCAAATGAAAGGTTTGAGAATATTTATCGATGGAATGCTGAAAGGGCAATGGTGAATGGGCAGTGAACAGTCAAAAGAGAATTATCATCTACTAATAATTACCGTTTCTGTTTGATTATAATTCTTTCCAGTAATCTTGATATAATATCTACCAGAAGGCACATTATTGATGGGGATAGTAGTTAATTTTTCTTTAGTTTTTACCATTTGAATACTTCGTCCATCACTCGCCATCAGTCTAATTTCGAGCGTAGTATTCGGTACTTCTTTAAATTTTACAAGTAATATCGGTGATGCCGGATTGGGATATACACTAGCAAGATTGGTTAAACTAGTTGTTGCCGGATTATTCAATGCAGTAACCACTAAGTTGAAACTATCACTTATAGTATTACAGCCATCTGAATTGGTAACCTGAATTTTATACAAGCCAATAGTAAGCGGTTTATAAGTTGATTGCGTAGCACCAAATAATGCGACATTATTAACTGACCATTGGAAGGAGGAAGCGGATGAGTTCGTTGACAAAACGCTACCATTCCAATTGATAAGGGGTTTAGGAGGAGCAGCTTTTACCAAAATATTTATTGGAGCAGAGCCTGCCCTGCAGCCGATTGAGTTGGTTAAAGAATCAGTGTAGGCGCCGGTGGTTGAGGCAGTATATGAACTTCCCGTTGCACCTGTAATTAACACACCATCTCTATACCATAAATTTCCAGCGGTTTCATTACTAACTAAAATAACGTTGTCCCCCATACAAAAAGTTTTAGCAGAGGAGGCAGAAACTATTGGCTTATTAGGTGCTGGAAGATAGGTGGTAGTAGTGGGTGCACTGACACAACTGTTGGCAGTAACCAATACCGTGTAATCACCTGCTTCGGTTGCATAATAAACTTCTTTGGTGGCTCCCAAAATATTTGATCCATTAAGTTGCCATTGAATACCAGTAGCAGTGTTGCTAGATAATTTGATGTCACTACCTGCACAAAAAGAAGCGGGACTAATGCTGCTAATGATTGGTGGACTAACAATATTATTAGCGGTTATTATTTTTGCAACACTAGGAAAACTATTGCAACCATTAATAAAATTAGTTACGGTGTAACTGCCTATTTCATTAGCCGCATAAGTTGTCTTATTAGCACCTGCAATTGATACGCCATTTTTATACCATTGATTTTCAGTGGTCGCACTGCTAGTTAAAAGCATACTTCCTCCAGGGCAAAAGCTCGTACTTCCAGCAGTGATGGTGGGTGAAGTTGCAATTGGCTTTGCAATGATGTTGCCACTCGCAGTAATCATTCCACAACCGCCAGTTAGTGTAACCGTATAATTGTAGGCGCCTTCTATTAAAGGAGTGCCACTGATCGTGATACCATTTGCTGAAAAATTTCCAACCACACCAGCAGGTAATCCGCTGAAGTTAGCGCCTGTAGCACCTGTAGCAGCATAGAGGATCGTAGCAATCGGTGTATTGGTACAGAGCGTTTGATTAATAGTTTCAGCAGAAGAACTTAGGGTGATCGTATTATTGGGTATCGAAGTGATAGCGCCTGTAGCACTTAAATTGATACACCCACCAGTTAATGTAACGGTATAATTAAATGTGCCTGAAACAGAAGGGGTGCCACTGATG
>Ga0222712_10001678_pt1 | contig 26773 bp, 43 predicted proteins | sample C33_657DmetaG_FD_165043 | JGI IMG/M metagenome (GOLD analysis project Ga0222712, IMG submission 165043) | Estuarine water microbial communities from San Francisco Bay, California, United States - C33_657D | ecosystem: Environmental > Aquatic > Marine > Unclassified | place: USA: California... | reverse complement strand
TAATAACTGATGTTGTCTAGGATGTTTTTACTTTCATCCTTAAATGTAAATGCAGTCAACAATAGTGATGCAGATAATAAAATGCTTGCAATTATAGGTTTGCTTAGCATAGCTTCTCCTTTCTGTGTGTAGACAGGCCCGAAGGCCTGCTCCCGCATTAGGACTTCTTAACAGTTTTAACTGGTTCAGGAGTCATCGACACAAACGCATTTAGCGTTGTGGCTTTTTTGATGATTTCTTCTTCTGCGGGATAGTTCGGATAGCCTGGATGTTTTGGTGCTTCTGCGCCTTTAGTTTTGGCAGAATCACAGTCCGTTGCGAACTGGTTGGCTATCATTTCTCTCTTACCGAAATAATCGGCTTCGAGCATGTCTTTGGCCATTTTTAATAGCTCAAGACGAATTTCAAATGGACTCATACTCATATTTTACTCCTTGTGTTGTGTATGTGTTATACTGCCATGTTTGACAGTATAGTTATTTATAAAGTTTTAGTCCCAAAGACCTTGGTAATATTTACCAAACAAACGGAAACCATTTTCCATGCGGTCGTGAACAATCTTCATTCCATCATAATCACATTGATACGTGTGTTTAGGACCATCTTTCATTTGGTAATATTTGTGTTCACCTTTTGGCACTTCATTACCTTTTGCATCAACAGGTACCCAAATAGTATCAAAATCACCTGAACGATATGCATCTTCCCAAGAATCATCGACCTTGTGTTCAAATGCAAAAATCATTTCATTGAGAACATATTCCCATCGTTTAAAATGATTTTCATCGGTGTCCCACTCATTCTCTTTTGGTGGTGCAGATGTTGATTTCAATTCTTCTGGAACATCTTCATCATCCACAAAAGGTGCGCCATGTTTGTCTCTTTGCAATTGTTTCAACATCGGAAGAATGATGTATGAGAGTGTGTGATCCATTGACCAAGTATCCCAACGGTCAATCTTCACATAATCAATTTTGCGGTCAATTTTATCCCACACCCATTGAATTGCACGACTAATTGGAACTAATCGGTCAGACCAAGTTTCAACCCATTCTGGATGCTCAACATATTTTTTTGTTCCATTCATGTCATCAATAGCAGATTGGAGACTTTTATCACGGCTGCATTTTGACCAATCAGTCCAAAAGAACATGTAGTCCAAAATTGTATATGGACTAATCCAATGGTCTTTATATTTGTTGATATAAACTTTCACAATTTCTCCAAAATAAAAAAAATGGGGGTTTTTATTGAGAACCCACCAAACTCTTTAAACGTGGTTGGTTATTCTGTTACGAGGAAACCAACCGAAACCCTAAGCTGCGTTTAGGCTGCTAATGCGTAACTTTCGTCATTTGCATTTATTTTAATTTACTTTTTACGACTATCTGTGTCGAGTTGTCCACTTCTATACTCTTTGCCCTGTCGAAACCAAGTGCATCCCCATCATAAAAATACTAATGCAAGAATTATTAAAACACTACTGATTGTTATAATTCTAATATATCTTTTTTCTTGCCAAGTCATTTTTATGGTGGAGATGGGGGGATTCGAACCCCCGTCCAGAACACTTTTCAAGTTGCTTCAAACAACCATTTCTTTCCAATACTTGTTAATGTATTGATGTAAGTCTGGCAGATATTCTGCCTTGTCTTTTATGAAAACTTGTGGTAGTTGTTCTTCATTAGCAATAGCTACCACAATTTTATTTATAGGACGACCAGTAATTTCTCCAAACATTTCCGCATAAGCGGAACATTGCATAAAGTAGTTACGGATGTTTTCTTCCTTCTTTTCTTTACCTGCTGATTTAAAGTCAATTACTGCTAACTGACCATCCCATTCGGCAATCAAGTCAACACGGCCAGCAAGTCTCAATCGGTTGCTGTAAAGTGCTTGTTCTAAACAATACACATTATCAACAAAATAGTCAAGCATTGGTCGCATCTGACCAAACATCATCTTGTCAAGAGGCATCATCTTCATCATTTTGAATTGATTCAACTCACCAAGAATATATTGTTCACACAAGCTATGCATCTTGGTACCACGCCTTGAAGCATGGCCAGTTATACGATTAGCTTCTTCATTACCAACACGTTCTCGCCATTCCATAATGGCTTTGATGTTATAATTTTTCAGAATTGTAGTCACCGATGGCCACTTATTACCCTCTGGTGTTACATACTTACGACCATCTTGGCCAGTTTCCGAATTCAAATCAAAATCAAGTTCAGGAAGATTAACCCTATTAAAAATTTTCACTTCTTCAACTTCTCTTTGTGCTTCTTAACAATCTCACGAGCTTTGATTTGAGCATGTGTCTTATTGCCATACTGTTCACCAATAGCACTGCCTGGATGGTTCTCGCCAACTTTAGCAAGAACTTCTTTAAATCCCTCTGGCACTTTTTGATATGAACCAGTACCACCAATAATCGCAGGTGCGCTTATCATTGGATGAACGTGAGGATTCTCTTTTAGGAAATCATCACGTTCACTCATCTTCATAAATTTTTCAAATGCTTCACCTGTATTCAGGTCTACAAATTCATATGTTGGCATTATTACTCATTGTGTTAGCAAACCACAAAGGAACTTCTCTTTTAGTCCACTTTGCGAAATGGTTTTTCTTTTCGATGTAATATTTATGATATGACGCCAAAGAATTATTTGTCACTTTACATTCGTCAGGCATCGCAGGTGTTGGTGGAAAAAATTCACCACGAGGAATATTGAATGGCACTTCTGCGAGGGTTTCAATTAACCTAGCACATGCGTGTGTTTTACCATAACGATGTGTGTATTCTTCCAACAAATGATACCACATAGAATATAACCACATGTAGTTTTTTTGATTCACACGACACCAGATGGCCGATGGATGATTAATGTGTGATGCTTTCATTAGAATAGTTTCTCTAACATCAGGCATACGCCAGCGCTTGATGCGCCGGCCATTTGCATTCAAATCAATATATTCTTCACCATCAAGAACTCGGTTTGCGGTTGACATGAGTTGTGCATATTCAATAATCATTTTAACCACATGTTTATCTAAATGCATTTCTGCACAAGTTTTTGGATCTGGGTCGAGATAAAAAATGTTCATGGCAATTCTCGGTCAGTCATCATTTTTTTTTTCTTCATGCCGCCTTTGTGTTTTTTTTCATCATCTTCCCGTGAAACACTATCCCACAACATTTCAAATTCACTTCGCAATTCACGGTGAATATTAGTCAAAGAACCTTCAATGTACCAAAGGGCACTACGAATATCTTCTGGTTCACTTTCTCCTGCACCGTTGGCCAATACACTAAACAAAGACCGCAATTCTTCAAGGCGGATGATTTGTGTTTCCAAATTATTCAATTCTGACCAATGTTTCATTACCAATCTCCGTTATCAATCCAAATACGTACTGTCAAAAATAGGAAACCACACGAATAGGTGTTTGAAGTTTCCCATGAATCATCTTCATGCCTAAGCCAAGGCAAAACTTTCCAATGAAGTGGGTTCAAATGAAAAATAATCGAACAACCACTATATCTGAAATAATTCATAGTTATCGAACCGTAATTTGACCAATAACAGCACCCTCTTTTTGTAGGGCTTCAGCACGGCGTTTCTTATATTCTTCATTATCAACAGGCAACAATTGAATTGTATTTACCTCTGATACCTTTTTATCTTCAACAACGGGTGCAGCTGCGGGTGCAGATTGCTCACCATTAATTTCACGTTCCAATTCTTTGAATGCTTTTGAAGATTCGAGTTTGTGTGTCAAACGGCGATTCTTTTTGATTTCTTCAAGCAAGATTTTATTAGAATCATCTACAGCATAACGAACTTTCACATAAGCACGATATTGTTTATCTTCTTTGAAGACTTTGAAATGTGTTCGATTCACACCAATCAAATTAACTCGATTTACAACCAATTTAGTTGTTCGATTAATGTCTTGCAAGATTTCTGCATCAGAATTACCAGCTTGTGATGTATAATCTTTCATCATCGAATCAATATGTGACGAGAAATTGGATGCTAGTTCACGTTTTGCACTTAGCATAGCTTTATCGACAGCGAATTGCATATCGGTAGAAACTTCACTAGCAACGCCGTAAATAGCATTGGGTTCTTTATCACTGGTTGTATACCATTCAGGAACTTCAACTGGTTTATTCGAACCTATTTTATAGGTTGAAGAATCAGCACTTCCACCAGACTTCATACTACCACAAGCCGTCAAAAGAACAGCCGCAGACACAATCAACAATCTTTTCATAATCACCTCACAGTAAACACATAACGATTAATAACTTTTCTGCCCTCAGAAGGAATATTTTCCATGAAATTTTTGAATTCCATTTCAGTAAATTTCTTTTTAAAATTCACATTCGATTCCGAGAACAAGAAGGTTATCAGTTCTTTAGAGCTTTGTTGCCCTTCTTTCAAGCGCATATAAACTCTATCACCATTCACAGATGGTAACACAAACTGACTGCCGGGTGTGGCAATCTTGTGTGTGTAAAGTCGGTAATAAACGCCATCATAAAAATGGTAAACTGCAAGGTTGCCCTTACGATTACTCACACCGTTTATTACCAATTCTTGGCCATGTTTGAACATATAAAAGTCATTCAAGGTCAAATTGATTTCATTCACCGTAGGATAAACATTTGCACCAATCAAAACATAACAGGCAGTATAACCTAATGCTTCGACAGTTTGTTCACTTCTACGATAAATTGAATGAATGTATCCACGAATTTGTGTGATTGATTCTCTTTGAATTTCACATTTTTCGTTTTTACAAGTTTCATTTGAAACAAACTCAATTGCTTCACCAGAAAATCTAGCAATAGCATCTTGTTTTGCTTTGTCTTCGGCCATCTGACAAGCAACATTTCTTGGCATGTCAGGGCCAAAACGATATTCACCAATGCCAATAATTTCTTTTGAATTGGCAAATGATGATGCAAGTAAAAGTGCTATAGCTATTTTTTTCATTTAAAAATGTTTGACCATTGTTGCAATTTTTTGCGTTTGTTACCAGATGCATTAAACAATTCATTGCGGTCAATCATTTTAGATTCGACCATCAATTCAATCATACAATGCAAATCACCAATTTCGGTAGTCAAGTGTTCACGATTGGTTACACCATTGTGTGAATTGTCGATACCAAACCGAAAGACTTTACTGATAGCTTGAATAACTTCAGCGCACTCTTCCTGCGTGATTGCCATAATTTCTTTTTCTGCTTCTCGCATCCGATGCTTTCTCAATCATTGTTTTTAGATAAGTGTTAATCAACTTATCACGAATCATTTCTGGAATAGTCAAATAAGGCCATTCAAGTTCAAACGGACAATTATTCCGCCATTGTTGATTGTCTAAAAAAAACTTATACTCTACGAGGTCATTTTTTTCTGTTGGTTCAAACTTGCGTCTTGGCCAACGAACAGCGCTTGCTTGCATATTACCTTTCAAAGATAAGGGGCACAATCGGGCGTTTCGCAACGAGCCTTTTGTCGTTTAAGTGTGAGCGTATTCGCAACACCCCCATTTTAAACTTTACTCTGTGATTTCTGTAATTTCGAGGTCTGATTCAACCTCAGTTTCAGTCACAGGTTCAACCTTTGTTGCTTTCTTAGCACCAAGGTCAGCAAGTTTCTTAACTGCCTTAGCGGTTGAAGGTGCTTTCTCGGCAGCACCAGGCGTGTAACCGGATTTGGTGACACCAATTCGGTCCATGTATTCTTTCACTTCTTTGACATTGCACAATTGATATGCAACGCACTTACGACCTTCTTTGATTGGCTTAATCACGCCATTGGCATTGGTCTTAATGTGCCACATGTAAGTGGACAAACGATACATGTAGATTTCTTTGCCAAGCAAAGTATCAATCTCATCTACCGTGACCGGTTTGCCGCTAATCATAACGGTCAAAAGTTTTTGGAAAGGTTTTAGTTTTGTAGATTTACCACGAGCCATAATATACTCCTATTCAATTTAAGAACTTCTATTGTAACACAAGTCGGCGAATTTGTCAAGAGGCCTCGCCAATGTTTGCCTCACTCCGAGACCAATTCGTCTACACAACAAAATGTTCGGAAATTATCCCAAGAACCTTCGAAAATCACTTCGCTAGGATTTTTCACAACCACTTTATCTTCATAAACATGGTATTCATAATCTTGCCAACAATCCGTATCGGTTACAGGATGAATGTAAAAACCACCAACCGATTTTTTAAAATGTGCAATCATTTGAGCCGCAAGGCAACCCATACCATTTGCAATTTTAGGTTTCACTTCACCGAAACCATTCACGATTTCGAATCCATCAAGAAAATCTGCCAGTTCTTGGCCATGTCCAGTAGGATAACCATCAAATTGACGGTACATATTGATAATAGCTTTATCACCATCATACACAAAAGTCAACGAACGAGTTCCCATATCACTTCTCCAAAATTACATAATCACCAAAGTAACCATCAAAAACTTCAATCAGATTTTGATAATCACCACGCATCATTTCACCAATCACTTTATCACTATCGAGGCCAAGTTGGCGAGAATATCGCCTTGCATAACCCATCAAACAAAAAGCATTTCCTTCAGGACCAGTCAAATCAATAACTGGTTTTTCACCATAAGTTTTTTCTCTAATCATAAAACCTCAATAACTATAAACTGAAAAATGTGTAGCATCTTCTTTCAAGCAGGTGGATTGTTTACTCAACCAACCACGATATCTTGCTGAAGGTGTATTGAAACGGGGACCACGATATCTGATTCTGTAAGCGCCAGGATATGCGGAACGAAACTGAGCAAGATATTCAATTGGTATTCTATGATACAATGCACAAACACCAGATTTTTTATAATAATCAAACATTTTAATTCCAATCTTTGCGTTCATGGGTTTCATTGTAACCTGCCATGTAAGCGGCAATTTCTTCTTCACTCATGTCCACAGTTTCAATCTTTGTTGATTGATAAGTGGCTCCAGTGAAATAATGTGGTTCAGCTGAGCGCCAATAATATGCATCACAACAACCACGGTCATATGCACCACCGTGACGAGTAAAAACCTCACGAGTTGCATATTCATTTTTTTCAATTTCTATCATAGTGCTAATTCCTCTGCGGTTGGAATATAAACATATTCATCAAATTCTTCATCATAAATCCACATATTAAGCTGCCTTCAACATGATAGTAGGATATTTCACAAAGCCTGTAGTATCTTTTTTAGCTTTGCCCTTTGCATACAAACCAACAACCACACCTTTAGGGTCAAGGAATCGCAAATCAGATTCATCACCGTTAAACACAGGAAGACCCATGTAGGTTTCTGGCATCGGTTCGGTTTTCTTCAAACCAAATACTGTAGCAACATTATAACCTTGTGCAATTGCTTTTGCTACGTCAGCATCATTACCATCAGCAGCCGAGAATGTCAACGAATAGTTAGCAATGTTAGCAATTTTACGACCAAGAATTTTGGTATAATCGTAAAATGTCACTTCAGGAAAAGCGGTGAAAATATTACGGAACAATTGACCGTTACGGACAACCTCATACTTTTCAAAAGCAAGGTCGCTAGTGCCGTTCAAACGGAAAACAGGAATCAGGTTTTTCTTAGCTGACTGCTTGATACCCAATTCAATATCTTTAACCAACTGAGCCATGAATTCAACACGGTTTTCAAAAAACATTTTGGTTTTGCGAATTCGAGCTTGTTGAATGACGTTTGTGGTTTCGCCTTTTTTGAACATACCACCACGACCTGCAAGATTCAAGCAAGCAGCAGTACAACCAAAAGTCCGTTTTGCACAGGTTTCATAACCAGACAAATCAGCGGGAGCCAAATGTAAGATATAAGTATTAAAACCTTGTTTCAAACCTTTTAATACTTTTGGGTTACCTACGGACAACAAATTCATTTCAAACCTCGCTTTATCAATCTATGGATAGAGTATAACATAACCAAGGCAAAAGTCAAGCACTATTTGAATAGTTGACCGCCATGGTCAACTATTTGTTGCATAAAAACAACACTTCCAAGCCCTTGAAAAGTTAACACTTTTATATCACTTTTCCGCAAGCAAGTATTTGTTGGAAATGACCTTAAAAGTCATGCCTCCATCGACCTGTTTAAAAACAACACCCTCACGCTCAGGACCTGTAATGTCACCCATTACAGATTTTCCTTCCGCAAATTTCAGCAGGCCAGGAATATCGGTAATGCCAAGTGTATCATACAAAGAACCATGAGCGACCAAAACTGGTACATGTTTCAAATTCATGGTAGAAATCATTGCACGCCGAAAATCAGGCGATATGTATTGACCAGATTTAACATCGTAAACGTCAAACACACGGAATTCAGGTTTAGAAAGTTTGTAGATATTACCTTGAATGCCAGGTCCAATCAACTCACCTTGAATTGCAAAGTTATCACCAGCTTGGCGCATTTGGTTTTCAATATCATCTTCAACCGCAGCTTTCCAAAATGCATTGTTTTCATCACGTTTCAAATCCATGTTACGTGAACAAACACCAAACTCACCATCAATCAGATAGCAAGTCATTGACGAACCTTCCAGTTTTTCTGTCACTTCAAATTTTGAACCAGACTCATTAGCAGAAACAATTTCTTTCACAAGATTTTGGCAACGCTCTTGGTCAGTTTTAGGAATCAATGATGGGAAATTGCCTTTGCAAATACCTGCCAATTGTGCATTGACTGGTTTCTCCCATTTAATGATATTCAAAGGAAATGATACATCTAGGCCTTCAAATAATTCAGAAACAATGTTAGCACAAGTTGGTTCAATAGGCAATATCAAACCTTGTGAAATTTGGCCACGCAATTTTACGGTACGCAGGCGCTCGCCCGTGATACCTTCAAATTCACGAGGCTCTTTACCTTTGCTCAGAAAAGGTGCCAACTCAGTCGGAATCCAAGAATCAATTTCACAGTAAACCACCAGGTCACCAGCAGTAAACTCACCTTTTTTAATCACAACTTTCCAACCGCCAACGGTTGCAACCTCAATTGCATCAGCACCTTCAATTGGGCCAATTGCATCAATTTTACGAATAGTAGCCAATTTACGCATAATTATCTCCGCATTTTCGCTTGGTCTTGTGCATCTTCAACACTAAAGATTGGCACAGCATTTGATTTGTGCAAAGTGCCGATGCCGACCATTGCGGTACCAGTATACACTTTGCCATGAATTGGTTTTGTACAATCAGCACCAGCCGTAGCCAAACTTGGATAATGAGGTGTCTCTCGCACAAATGGTTTTTGTGGCTTGTAAGAACTGGTCGATTTGGACACAGTTTTATGGCCACGAGAAAAATTTGTTGTTTGTTTATTGACCGAATCAAGCCATTCTTGGTATTCGGCTATTTGTTTTTTTGTCTTGTTTTTTTTCTTAGACCGTTGATTGGTGTAAATTAACATAGTTCCAAAACTTTGGCAGGATAGACAATCTTACCTTCATATTCCAATTGTGACTTTTCAAACTCGGTCATAAAATCATCAGCTACAACATCCCAACCAATAATTTGAGAAATATAATAATCATTACTTTCCTCAATATCACCACGAACAGCCATCACAATAGCGGTTGCGGTTTCAGAACTAATGCTATTACCCATAGGAACAAAAAAGTCCGAGCCGCCCTTGAATTTCCAATACTGAGGGCATTCACCAACTCCGTCCCAATCATGGGCGCCATAGTTTTCTTGGTTTTGGGTGTAGATGTGTAGTTTCATAAATTCTCCAAATTAAGCAGGTTGTTTTGCTTCCATCATTTCAGACAAAATGAATTTAGCTACATTCAATTGTTTACGAACCATTTCGGTTTGATTCATTGCGCCAAGTTCCTGACAATCAGACAAGATACCCATCACAACCATTTCCAAACCAGAAAATCTAGCCGTCAAAGAATTCATATATTCTTCACGAATGTCCGCTTCGGTCATGCCGTAGCAATTCTTTTCAAATTCAGTCATTTTGTAACCTTTCTCAATCAACATAGGTGCCATTATACAGATTTGGGCAGGAATGTCAAGCACTTTTTGGAGGCTGTAGTTTTTTTGCAACAGCGTCAATATGCTTGCATTTCCCACGAAAATTGTAACCAGTACAGGTACAGCTGTAACGATTTTTATTCACTTTTACAATGTATTCTTTAGTATTACTTTTTACTTTGAATACTTTTGTATCAGGGTCTTTTGGTTGGTTTTTTGATAGATTAGCCAGACCAGAATGGTGGGCTTTTATGAATGTCCGATAGCGTTTGTCAATTGCCAGAGGTGTACGTAAAACCTGAACCTCATCGGTGCCAGATTTTACATAAGCGACAATTTTGCTACCATCAAGCAAATAGGTATGGTTGCAATTTTGATAATCGCCAGACCAGACCGTGGTTTCTTTGATAATTTCTAACATACCACCATAATAACACAACTGGTGGGAATGTCAAGAGCCCTATGGGGCGCTGTTGTTTTTTTACAACAGTTATCCTTTTAGTAACTTTTGGGTACTTTCACCCTCGGAACGAAGGTCTTCCTCGAATTCTTTTAATTTCAATTCATTCAAGGCACTTTGCAAAGCTTGTTTCTCACCAGTAGCAGATTGAATTTTCTTTTCCAATTCTGCAATTTGCTGAGTTAAGAAATCCTTATAGCTCATATTTTTCCTTTTGTTCACTACGTAACATTCGCCATGTGGTCTTGTCACGTTTTTTTCTCTGCTCTTTTGGAAGTTTGTACTCATCTTCCTCAGAAACCCGTTTCTTTAGGCGTTTCTGAAAATTTTTGCCGCCGAATTGCATTTTAGAAAATTAAATTTCAAGTTTCAAAAAAAACCATCTGCGATTCCAAATTCAATCAATTCTTCAGCTGTAAGCCATACGTCAGTAGGACAAAGCAGTTTAGATTTGATTGTTCTTGCATCCAGACCGGTATTCTCTTTTAGAATGTCAATCATTCTTGTATTTGTTAATTCTGATTCTCTGTAACGAGATTTAATATCATGGTGTTTACCTTCATACGAATCGCTGTATTGGTGACACATGATGCTTGTATTCTTTGAGATAAATCTTTGACCTTTTGTTCCTGCCGAGAAGATTAGAAATGCGGCCGATACAATCGAACCGATACCAATAACACGAATAGGACAAGCAGATTGCTTCATCACATCAATCAAAGCGAAACTATCATTAAGTGAGCCACCAATCGAATTGACATAAAGAGTCAAATTCTTTGGAGTAGGCCCACAGGTAACATTTTCATAAACAATCCATTTGATACAGTCTTCAATATTTTCTTCATCTATTTCACCAAACAAAAAATGGACATGATTGTTAAGTAAACCAAGGCCAATCTTTTCATTTGCACTAACATCAAATTCAAGTTCTTTTTTCATTATTTGTTTGCCATTTATTTGCTGTTTCTAAGATAGTCATTATATCATACTTTGGTCGGTAATTCAAGACTTCTTTGGCAAGACTGATATCGGCAATTAACGAATCGGCATCACCAGACCGGCGAGGTTGAACGGTATAGTTGACTTTTTGCCCAGTAACTTCTTCTAGTTTTGTAATAATCTGTAAAATTGAAAGACCTTGGCCTGTGCCAAGATTCATAACGGTCGATTCACCACCATTTAACAAATACTTGCCTGCATTACTATGTGCTTCTGCAATATCTGTTACATGAACATAATCACGGATGCAGGTGCCATCTGGTGTATTGTAATCGTTACCATTAATAGTGAAATTATTTAGATTTTGGAGAAGCCGAGGAATTAAGTGTGTTTCTGGTTCATGTGCCTCACCAAACTCTCCATCAGGGTCAGCACCAGTTAGATTGAAATATCTGAAAATGACATAATTCAGTCCCGAAGCTTTAATGGCCTCTTCAGCAAATAGTTTTGCATTGCCGTATGGAGAATTATTGTGTTTTGGGTCATCTTCTTTGATTGGTTCATTCTTTGCTTTGTAAACGGCTGCGGTAGATGAAAATACAATGTTCTTCACACCATGCTTTTCCATAACTCTCATAAGAGTTAGAGCACCACCAGTATTTACAGAATAAAACTCAATCGGTTCTTCAAATGAAATGCCTGCTTCGATTCTAGCTGCAAGATGAAATACAACATCAACCTTAACTCGACTAAAAATAAAATCCAGTTCATCAAAATTTCTGGTATCAGCATAATGCATGATATCAATATAGTGATTCGTTGTGTGTCGTTTATGTCCAACACCAACAACATTCCAACCAGATTGTTTTAGTGATTTAGCTAGATGAGAACCGAGATACCCGGCGCAACCTGTAATGAGCGCTGTTTTTCTTTCCATGGTAAAATTCCATTATGTTTATTAAAATTAACTTCGTTGCCTTGGTCAAAAAATTCTTTGGTAACGGAGTTAGGATTTCCATCAAGGCGATAATTCAAGGTGTATTCATTTGTACAGTTGAATTTCGTAAAGTGCTGTTTTAGTGCGCCAAAGAATTGTCTGTCGGCGCCCCATTGGCCGTACCAAGCATGGCCAATCCTAATAGCAACATCACGGCGTATGGCAAAACATGATGTATCAATATGGTGTACTTTATCATCAAAGTATACAGGCCATTTACCAAGCGATTCGCAATTATCTTCACAGAGAAACTCCCCATCTTTATTAACAATCTTACGTAACGAATAAACCCAATCGTTACCTTCTTCAAGTTTTCGCACCATCTTTTCAACATGACATGGCTCGAAAAAATTATCTTCATCAAGGTAGCAAATAACATCAGCATTGACTAAGAATGAGCAAGCCGCATATACACGATGCCCATACCAGCCTTTGCCAACATTTTCTTCAAGGCGAACAGTTTTTACTTTTGATGCGCCTTCAAGTTGATGCCAAATATGTTTATCATGCTCTTGTCCGTCCATAAAAACATAATGGGTCAAATTTTCATATGTTTGGTTATCCACCGATTCAATACACTCAGATAGGTGTACAGAACCGATTGTAGGCGTAACAATCGCAACTTTCATACCGGAATATTAATCTCAGGAAATGATTCTTTAATCAATCTTGGTGTTAGATATTTTACACCAAGGTCTTTATCTTTAATTGCTTTAACCAACAAAGCAGCTTCGTCTTTATGCAGAGATTCTAAAACAACAACCAATAACTGTTTCTTTTTATTGGATTCAATCTCAACGCCTTGCAACTTTGGATGATTTTTAATAAACCGATAAAGTTTAGGAACTTCAACGTCTAGGTACGTGTAATTCAAACCAGCAGGTTCAATAGCATCTCTGTATGTTGGAATTTCAACATCAAAAACAATGTCTGGATTATATGTAATCGCTAGAAAGTCACGCAATCTAGGATGGTCATATTTACGTAGTACGGCAATTTTATCAGCACGAGTAGGTGCAGTATCAAAATCTGCCAAAATTTCGGAGTATAGTTTAGCTTCCATTAAAATTCATCAATCACTTCAATTAGGTTTTTTAGTCGGTTAGCAATCATGTAATTCATAAACTCTTGTTTGTTCTTACCTTTTGCTGTCTCATAGGTATCTAGTATAGTTTCTTTGAGACTTTCGGGAATCTTGGTAAGGTCAATCAACATCTCATTGCGTTTGAAATTACGCATCATTTCATCATTACAAAATTCTTCTGGTGACTGATTCATCCATCCAATAATCTTAGCCTCAGTAATCGCCTTTTGACGAACACCTTCAACGATACAATTATCAGCCGACAAAATATTTGGAATGCCATCGCCTTTGTCACCACGAATAATCAATTGTTTCAATTGAGCCGCAGGCAAAGGTTCTTTGATATTCTTTTTAAGAATAGGTGAATACTGTTCAACATTAGGAAACTTTTGCAATTGTGCAAAGTCTTTATCTGAGGACAGAATCATAATCTTTTGGGTCGAGGAGTGTTTCATTGCCAGAACAGCAATGATATCGTCAGCCTCACAGGTATCAATATCGAGCACCTTGTAAGGAGAATAATCTTTCAATTCTTGTTTGATTTTGCCAAGACAATCAAAGATAGAAGACCAATCATGTCCTGATGCTTCACGGTTTTTCTTGCGTGATGCTTTATAGAATGGAAAAATTTCACGGCGCCAGTAGTGACGATTATCGCAAGCAATAATCACCTCTGGCCCGTGAGATTCTTTGTATTTCTTCACATAGGTACGAATCGTATTCAGAATCATGTGGCGAACCAATGTTTCATCTACGGGTGCCTTTGAAGAACCGATTTGTTCCATCAAGTTACTGATAGCAACTTGGTTAAAGTCAAATATAATCATAATATAACCATTCTACAACAAATCTAGTTCGTTGTGAGGCAATCTTTCATTTAAACGGCCAAATAGGCAATCCAGTTTCAGGGTCATTCTCAAACTTACCTTCCCATGGTTTAAAATACAACTCATAAAGGCCTTCAAGAATTTTCATAACATCATTTTCATCCATGGCATTGTCTTCACTCAACCTATCTTCAAGCGGCAGAACATCCCACGAATCATTTTCAACATCATACCATGCATAGATACAAACTTCTTCCGCAGGTCGATGTTGAATCATTGAACCAAAGGTGAAAGCAAAACTATCATGCTCTGGAAAAATGAATTCATCAACTAATGCATCTTTGTGAATAAAGATAGCATAAGATTCCATGTTCTTATTACCACCTTCTGTGTAACGATATTCACCGTTTTCATCCTCATCTTCAAGGTCACCATAACCATCAAAGATAATTTTCACTTCAGGCAAGTCAGAGATATCCCGACCAATTTCTAGGTCATCGGGGTCTCGCCAACTGGATTTGAGCATTTCAACTATAATTTGCTCATAACGAGAATAGTCATAATCCATTTTCAATTTTCCTTTGCATGAACATCACAAAGCGTTCTAATCCATCCACCATGTCTTTGTTTACCGGGAGAACCACAAACTTCACATGTGACAGCAGACATTGATTCAGCCATACGAATCATGCCGTAAATTTCTTCATCTCCACCCTCAGTATAAAATCGTAGAGTTCCAAATTTCTCTTTAACCTGAATAGCAACAACTTGTTTACATCCTTCGCCACGACCATACTTTTCTTTTTGTTCTTGGCGCCAATTAATATGGTGTTGAATGTTTGCACAAAGTTGGTCAATGATATTAAACCAACCATCACTACATTCGAAACCCCAACACATCAAAGTTTCTTTTGGGTCTCCGTGGCGATTAACGAAAATCTTTGGATACTTCTCACATAACAATTTATCAAGTCCATCATTCATAATTTAGTTCCATCCAGTTGGTATCTTCATTCAAAACATCAATCACAACATTTTCTTTTTCTAAAGAATTCTCAATCATTCTATTCAATATGCTGGTACCATAAGAACTGGCACCATACGTATTTTTATGACAATGATAAACTGAACCAGAACTTCCTTCGAAAGAATACATATCATCTTCAAAGATTACCTTGGTGATTCCCGAATTTAATTTCCAAGAATCAGAACCAAGATAACCTCCGTACCAGCAAGCGAACACACGATAGTGTGGACTCTTGCTGTTGATTTTCACTACTAACCACTTATCAGGAAAATAATCACTCATCACACTTCAACATATTTAAGTTTAAAGGAATCGGCTCTTTGTTCATATCGAATGTAACCACGTGGATTGCAAACGATACGTGTTTCACCAATCATATAATCAAAATCTTCATGTGTGTGACCATGTGTCCACAATTTAATTTGTGGATGATCCATAATGTATTCGTCCAATGAAGAACTATAACCACCGTTCATCAATTCTTCCGAAACATATTTTGGATGCGTAGACAAACGGCTTGGTGCATGATGACCAACAACCACAAATTTTTGGTCATTTTTGCCTTCGATTATAGATTTGATATAACCAAACATTTTATCATGGTCTTCAACCGCATCTTCTGGTGAAAATGTAGAAGTTCTTGTTTTGAAAACTTCTTTCGTTCGACCATTTTCTGGTTGATTAATCCATTCTTCATCTGTCATGCCAACTGGTTTGTCAACAGGAACACGAGCTTTGAAATTAACAACTCGGTTGCTATTTTCAACACAACGAAAATCATTCATCATTTTACTAATATGAAACAATGTCAAAGGGTCACGATTGTTCATATCTGTCCACAATGTGCCACCGATGAAAGTTACATCCCCAATAGTTTTAGATTCTTTATCAAGCAAATAAACATTACTCAACATGTTGGATTCCAACAATGATTTAATTTTATTTCCGCTTGTAGCAAAGTCGCCATGATAGTGTTCATGGTTACCCATGATATAAATCACATGGGGAAATTGGAACGAGCATCGCTTGAAGAAATCAGTAAAACGATTGCTTCGGGCGCCTTCCATAAAATTATGTGGATCTGGTCTGCCAATATCAGCAGCCACACAGATATCACCACCGAGAATTAGTACATTGGCGTTTTCTTCATTTTTCAAATCCAAGTCACCAAATTCTAGGTGAACGTCACTACATATTGCAATTTTCATAATATTATCTCAGTATTCTAACAAGTATTGTATCACCGTTAAGTCTGCCTGTCAAGGGCGATTCAACAGCTTTCACACCATCAAGCAGGTTACGTAAAGCAACTTTGCCGCCTTTCAACACTTCAGGCAATGTTACCTCAGGTTTTCGCAGGCGTTTTTGAATTGATTTACTTTCACTAAAATTGATAATTGTTGTTCCCTTAACAGAGAAACCACCAGCATCATCAGCATGGTAACAACCCAATTTACGTTGTTTTACATTATACACCCAAATCTGCAAGGCACCAATAATCTCTTTTGTTGGAACACCAACAAGTTTCAAATCATCGTATTTGTCCAAAACTTTCATTTTGGCAACCAATTCATCAGGTGATTTTACCTTGCGTTTTCTTGGTTTTCTATTTTGTTGCGAATCGCCCATGACCTTTTGAGCATCAAGAATGACTTGGTCGCACCAAGCAATAATCTTCTTCAATTGTGGTTTGGTGAAATTAGAATACGCTTCTTTCAATTCTTTATCATCAGTATTCAGAACCTCATCAAACTCACTTCTCCGACTTTTAGCAAAATCAACAATCCTATTGACATGCACACTTTTAACATTCATCGTATGCATCACACCATAAGGACTTACATCGGTTTTAAAACCTGAAAGCATGTAATCATCAAACTGGCCTTCCAACTCACCGATACATTCGTGAGCTTTCTCACGGATTCGGTCTTGAATTGTTACAGTAGGTTGAACATTTTCTTCTTTTGCAACCTCAATCTTTTTTACCTTTTTGGTCGTTTCTTTAATTTTTTTAATTTCGTTTTCGAACCAATTCAGATTCTTAACATCAAGACTACCACCATTCATCACAATTCGGCAGATATAACCAAAAGTGTCTGGGGCGTGTTTTATTGATTCAGGAGGGTTGACCTTCAACTTCTTTTTAAAGTAGTCTTGGGCCCAACTCTCCGCATCTTTGGATGTCTTGTTTTGTGAATACCAATTAAGGCTTTTCATCATTTCAAGTTTAGTCAACTCGGTAGAGAATTTAGGTTCTCCACCAGAAAACATCAAATTCGCATCAGTTATTCTTGCCATTTTTTATCAATTCTTTAAAAGTCAAATGTTCAGCATATTTTACAACACAAATGCCATCATCTGTTTCCCAATGATTCCTTGAAATTGCCCTTGCATGTTCAATCGCATCGTCCAATTTATCATATCTAAAGCAGTTTGAATAGAGGCTTTTAGCAACTTTGCCATCTATAAAGTATTCGCCATTTTTGTCGAAGCTTACCAATTCATCATATCGGTGGGAATGAGTAACTCGGTAACCATCTTTTGTTTTTAGTATGTAAATTCCGCTCATATTTTTATCTATGCCACTTTTAATCCATACAATATAATAACATAAATAGCCATAATTGTCAAGTATAATTTATATTATGTTGTAAAAAAACAACAACTAAAGGAAGCATTACTTATGTTCAAGAAGTTACCATTATTGGTGCTTTTTGTCATTAATACATCACTTGCAATGGCTGATCCCATTGTAACCGACTCGACTAGTAGAAGCACAACTGATTCTACTTCAAATAGCACAACAACAGTAAAATCCCCTCCACCAACAGCTGTGGCTCCAGCAATCACAGTCATCAATAGTGATGTTTGCGCTGTTGCTGTATCTGGTGCAACGCAAACTCAAATTCTCGGCATCTCTTTTGGTGCTACGATGACTGATAAAAATTGCGAAAGACTTAAATTAGCTCGTTCAACATATGACATGGGTATGAAAGTAGCAGCCGTTGCTATTATGTGTCAAGATGAAAGAGTGTTCACAGCAATGATGAATGCTGGTACTCCTTGCCCAATAGATGGTAAAATTGGTGAGCAAGCCAAAGCAATTTGGGATGCAAATCCAGAAAGAATCCCACAAAAAGTCAAAAGTAAGGACTAACTGATGAAGTTAGTTTTTGTAATACTTGGATTGTTGGTTACAAGTTTTGTTAACGCACAAACTCCAATAACATCACAAAACATTTTAACACCAACAGTCAATGCTTGGTCGGGTTCTGTTGCTGGACAGAATGGTGGATATTCTGGTGGTGGTAATGGACCAGCGTATAATCAAACAACTGATACATTAATCTTTGGATATACAACTGCAACAGCGACACAAAGAATTACTGCTGAAGCATTTGCTATTCAACATGCATTAGACTTATCCAACTCTGGTATAAAAATTAATGGATATAATTATTCGTGGTTGATTAACAACTCAGGTGACCAATCGGGAACATTAAGTGGCCAGGTTCAATTTTTAAGAGGCACTAGCATTTTAAGAACTGACATTTATAATTATAATTCTCCAACAAATGGATTTCAGTTATACTCTGGCACTCAAACTTTTACCAATCAAGAAAGTATGCTTGCTGGTGATGCAATGACACTTTCATTCACTGGTAAAGATAATAGATTTTGGGCAGGTTATTATGGACCACAAGTTCGTGCACCATCTTTGACTTTAAATTATACAACTGATCCATGCATGGCGAATCCTCTGTATTCACCATCATGTTCTGGATACAATAATGTTATTACTAGCCAAAACATATTAGGGGATCAGTATGGAGTGCAAAGTTATGCTATTAACCAAGCACTAAGTTTGTCTGGATCAGGTGTGCAGATTAATGGCTTTAGATATGGTTATGATTTATATGTTGGTGGACAATGGTGTTCTGTTGCTGCAATGAACGCAGATGGAACACTCGGTTGTGGGCAATATGATTCTTCTTCAATGGCAGTCGGTGTTGCGGTAACAGACAATAATGCAAATGTCATATATTCTAATGCACATTTACACACCGAACAAAATACATTTGGTAGTTACAGCTACAGTTATGTATTTCCTCAACAAAGAACAGCAGATTCAATGGGCGGTTTTGGATTAGCATCAAATCAATATGGCACAGGGGCACTTTATAATAGTTGGAGTAACTGGCAATATACTCCAGACCCATGCGTAGTAAATCCACTATCATCTACAACATGTTCTGGTTATCAAGCAGCATATCAGGCTCAGATGTGTGCAGCGAATCCAACATATAATTCTGCATGTCCAGGATATGCTGAAGCAATATTTACGCAACAATGCGCTGCAATTCCATTATCAAATCCTTCGTGTCCAGGTTATGCTTCTGCTTATCTAACATACCAATGCTCAATCAATCCGTTATACAGCACTACTTGTGCCGGATATGCAGAAGCATATAAAACACAACAATGTTCATTAGATGGATTGTATGATAGAACATGCCCAAACTATTCAACTGCATATGCGACTAAAATGTTACTTGAACAACAAGGCACAGCAGGTACAGTAGCAACAGCAGGCACAGTAGCGAGAAATGATCCTGCCAATCAACCTGTTTCCACAACAACTGTTTCAACTACAGTCGGTTCAGATGGTGCGATTTCTGTTGGTGTTTCAAAAACGGGTGATAGTAATGTAGACAAAGCAATTGCATCTCCATCACCAAGTACAAATTCCGCTGGTGCACCAGCTGCAGCAGTTCAATTAGCACCGCCTCCGCCTGCACCACAACAAATGGCACAGAATGAACCAAAAGGTGGTGGTGATAAACCTGAACCAAAAGGTGGTAACAACAAACAAGAGGATAAAAAAGATGATGCTCCGAAAGGCTCTGGAGGCGGTTCTTCGCCACAGAATACTAATAATGCTCAAGCGTCATCTGATAAACCAGCGGCACCAACTGCAAGACAAGCACTCCAAGAAAGGAGAGAGGCTGCCGCAAAAGCAGAAGCAGTAGAGAAGGGTAAAAACCTTGCGAATGAAATGGGTAAAGCTTCTGATTTAGAATCACAGAAAGCAGTTCAGAATGTAGTAATTCAAGCAATGGGTTTTACACCAGGTTTTGATGCATATGGTAAAGCAATTATGAATGATGCGGTTGGATATAAACCATATTCAATTTATAATAATCAAAAAACTATTGATAATCGTGCCAATTTGAGAATGTTCGGTGGTACAGATAGATTACACCAAGAAATGGTAAATCAACAATACAAATAAGGAAGTAAAATGTCAGAAGAAATCAAAGACGTAAACAAAAAGGTAGACGAACTCGAAGCTGCCACAAAAAAGTATGCTAGTAAAGATACCGTCATTAGTATTGGTGGATATGAATTTACTCCAGCAAAACTTATGGTGGCTTTCACCATTGTATCATCAACTCTTGGTGGTCTTTATGGAACTTTTGAAGTTTATAAAGATTACATGGGAATGAAGAAAAAAATTGCAGAATATGTAAGTCCAGATTTGTCAGAGCTCTATAAAAAGATGGAAGTTATTGAGGCAAATTCAAACAAGATGACTGAATATTCTGAAGCTATTAAAAATGATTTGAAAGGTGATATTCGTAGAATTGAAAATGTTGTAGAAAATCTTGAAAGAAGCAGTAAGACAGACCAACGCAGTACCGATGCAACAGTAAAAGACATTAAAAAAGAAGTTGACAATAGTTTGAAAGAAATGAAAAAAGATGTTGATAATACTTTGAAAGAGGTCCGTAGATATAGTGACCAAACAATCAAAGAAATGAATTCCGAAATGGTGAGAAATCAAAAAGAAACTGCCGCTGAAGTTAGAGCATTGCGTAGAGAAGTTGATGATAAAATTAAAAAGGCATTGGATAATCCGTTATCCAATTAGTAAGGGAGAAATATGTCAGAGAAGGACTTAAACAAGCAAGTAGATAAATTGGAAGGTGCAGTAAAGCAATATGCCAGTAAGGATACTGTTATAAGTATTGGTGGTTATGAATTTACTCCAGCAAAACTAATGATTGCTGCAGGTATTGTTTCATCAGTAATTGGTACCATGTATGGAGCATTTGAGGTATACAAATCATACCAAGATATGCAAAAGAAAATTGCAACCTATGTTGCACCAGACTTATCGGAATTTGATAAAAGGTTAGCGGTGATTGAAGAAAACTCCACAAAAACAACCGACTATACTCGTGATATTAAAAATGACCTCAAAAACGATATGCGCCGTTTAGAGAAAGTGGTTGAACAGGTTGAGCGTGATAATAAACAATTAACTCGGGAAACCGACCAAGAACTTCGCAACATTCGTAAAGAAGTAGATAATAAAATTCAGAAAGCTATGGACAATCCACTAACAAAATAAAGTGTTTAATAAACTCAAACTAACAATCGCCATCTTTATGATGGCGATTTCATCTTTAGCCCACTCAATTACGGCAAAATCTTGGCTTGTTGCTGATGGTTTTGGCCAAGTGATACAAGGTGAGAATACAAAAGAAGTTAGGTCAATTGCTAGTATCACAAAATTAATGACTACAATGGTTGTTTTGGATGCTAAACAAAACTTAAATGAAACTATTGGAAAATTTACCAGACAACAATTAATACAATTGGCTATCGTTCACTCAGATAATAAAGCAGCCAAAGAGTTGTGTGATAATTATCCTGGCGGTGAAAGACATTGTGTTAGAGAAATGAATAGAAAAACAAAGTCTTTAGGCCTTCAACATACACAATTTACCGATTCAACAGGACTTAGTGTATTCAATTTAAGTAATGCCGAAGAATTGATTAGGATTGTATTCGAAGCCTCAAAATATACAGAAATAATTGAAGCTAGTAAAATGTCAGAAGTTAAGATTCGTTTGAATAGAAAGTGGTTGATATTCAAAAATACCAATCCCATTATTGGTAAGAATCATAATATTATCATAAGTAAAACAGGATTCATCAATGCATCAGGTGGTTGTATTGTGATGCTAATGGATACAGATGTTGGTAAAAGAGTCGTGGTCATTCTTGGTAGTCGTAACACTCACACAAGAATACCAGAGGCTGAATTTATTTCTAAATTGTGATGGTGGGCCCATCAGGGGTCGAACCTGAAACCAACGGATTATGAGTCCGCTGCTCTAACCATTGAGCTATAGGCCCGAATATGGTGCGAGAGGCGGGACTCGAACCCGCATGCCTTTCGGCGGGAGATTTTAAGTCTCCTGAGTATACCATTTCTCCACTCTCGCAATAAAATTTGAATGCTTTAAACTTGGTGCGGCGAGAGGGATTCGAACCCCCATCGGACGGTGTAGAAGACCGTTGCCTTATCCATTAGACCATCGCCGCAATCTGGTGCTCTCACCGAGAATTGAACTCAGAATTCGTCCTTACCAAGGACGTGTTATACCACTTAACTATGAGAGCTTAATAAAATTGGTGCCCCAGAGGAGACTCGAACTCCTACGCCTTGCGGCACTGGTTTCTAAGACCAGCGTGTCTACCATTCCACCACCGGGGCAAATTTGGTGCAACCTGTAGGAATCGAACCTACTTCAACGGCTCTTCAGGCCGCCGCTATGACCACATCAGCTAAAGTTGCAAAACTTGGTACCTTGTGAGAGATTCGAACTCCCGACCTTCTCCGTGTAAAAGAGACATTCTACCGCTGAAATAACAAGGCATAAAATTCTCTTAGGGGTGACCGGTGGGAATCGAACCCACGAATAGCGGAATCACAACCCACGGCCTTAACCACTTGGCTACGGCCACACCTAAGAGAACTGGAGCGGGATATCAGAATCGAACTGATAACGGAAGATTGGAAATCTACAGTTTTACCATTAAACTAATCCCGCAAAGTGAGGACTCTTTCAAGTCCTCTGCCATCATCACATTACTGCGTAACGGTCATCCATAATGGTTTTAAGCATCACGGCTTCTGGTGTGAATGAATCCATATCACCAGACAAAAGTGGTTTCACAATTGATGGTGAGAATCCAGATACCAGTGCTGTGCCTGATTCATTGAACTTCACAGGTGCGTTACCATATGAAGAATTCAAATTCCAAAACACAACTTTTGGCATTTCGTAACCTGCATTACGATAAGTGCGTTCAATTGCTTGAAGAGCATTGTCATCGTATTCAACACATTGGTCGAATTGCATGTCAGACAAAATCAACACCATCGCTGGCATTTCATTTTGTGGTACGTTGCCTTGAACTGCAACATCTAAGATTTTCTTAAATGCAGCAATCATGTCAGTATTCATCTCCCATTTAGATTTAACCATTTGGTCAATCTTTTGGTTGATGTTACCTTCCAGGTGCAACAACTCTGGTTTGTTGCTAAAGGTCAAGAATGTATCCTTGAACTTACCTGTGTTTTTGTCTGCAAGGTATAAACCAAGCGAGACTGCAACTTCCAAACAAGACAGCTTTGTGTTCTTACCTGCAGCGCAGGTCATAGAACCAGACACATCCACCAAAGGTAGAATGTTTGCGTCACCAACAAAGTTTGGCAGAGCCTCCCATTGTTTTTGAACCAAGTCCATTTCTGTCTTGTCAAAGTTTACGCCATATGAATTGATACGGCCTTTCAATACATCATACGGATATACCGCAGCTGCATTTACTTTCACTTGTGGGTCTTCACCCTTTACAAGAGCAGCCACATATTCCGCATACTTTGGAGTATTACGGTTAAAGGCTTTCTTGTAACGTGTTGCCGCTACAGAAGGTACGTGAGAGAAATTAATTTCATCCCAAGTTTTAGCACACATCTGTGATTCAACTACTTTGGTCATTTCAACCAAAGATTTACGATAGAATTTTGGTGACATTCCGAAGAACTCACGAACTTCTACCGCAACTGGACCTTTGCGAGGTGTCCATTTTGCCGCAAGACCATTCCTTTCACGCAATGCGTCACCAAGCATAGTGTATGCAGCGGACTTCATTTCTTTTGTTTCGAAAACAAAAATGTCGTCCCAACGTCCCAATTCAGGGACTTTCTTCAACAGAGCTTTTGCAGCTTCTGTATCAGTTTTTTCAAGGTGTTTCAGAATTGAACGAAACAATTCACGTTCACCTGAACCTCCACGTACATCACGTGCCCAAGCGGCTACACGCAATGCTAATTCTTTATCCTGCACATATGCAGCCGTAAAAGCAGGAACAATGTCCTTGCCACGGGATGCACCGATGTTATAGAACAAATCAACCACAGCATTAGCTGTTGATTTACGAGCCTTCATACCGTTTTCGGTACGGGCTTCTTGATTTTGCACGGCAGTTACGAATGTTGTCATAATAAACTCCTTTTTAAACAACAGGTTAATTTTTGCGTTTACAATTACAAGTTGTATGCTTTAAATTTGCTGAACTTAACCTAAAACTAACAGATTGAACATCATCTGAGGAAATTACGCCTCACTCCAGATTCGGGAGTTTTTGGATGCGCCGAGGCGCTAGCAATTTGATTTTTTGCTGAACTCAATCTAAAAACAACAGGATAGTTTTCATCTTTTTGATTAACCTGAGAATACGAAACTCAGGTCGACCGGATGTGTTTATGTTAGATACCTTCAAAGCCTTTCGGCTCCAGCATCTAACCACTGCCCAGTCCCTCTTTAAGTTAATAAAGTTGCAGAACCTATCCTAAAACTCTTTCAATGCATGAATTATACACTAGATTTTAGTCGTTGTGCGGCAAACATGCATCATATTTGGAGCGGGTGGCGGGAATCGAACCCGCAACTTGTCCTTGGCAAGGATATGTGTTACCACTAGCACCACACCCGCTAAAATTACTTACTCAATACTTCTTGTGTTTCTTGGTTGTTTCGAGTAATCTTATCAACCTCTGAATCACGAAAAGTCACTTTTGCTCCGCCAATTGTTCCTGGCATTGCCAAAATGTTTTTCTCTTGTTTAGGTAAGTCACGTTGAAATATGGCATCCCATCGGTTATCATATTCTTCCTGACTTACACTAAACGGTCTTGGTTTAGAACCTTTACCACCATCACTCATATAAACTCCTTAAGCTGCTTTTAATCCTTTGTAACGGTCAGCAGCGTAAGAAGCAGCGAAAGCGTTAGGTTTAACCAATGGAATCACATTACATGTTCCACGAATATATCCAACCGCTTCGTTGATTACACAGCTTGAACCGTGCATTTCGTTAGGGTTAATATCTAGGTGGACTTCCACTTCACGTCCATCAAGTACATCAGCAAGTTTCAAATACAATTCACTCACTTTGTAAACCTCATTCATTAAACGATAACGTGGTTTGCTTTTCTTTTGGTCATAATCACGTTCACGTTGAACTTCACCGAAAATCTTACAACCGTTATTTCCATTAATGTGAACTACGATAGCAGTAATATAGTCGGCATACCAAATGCCGTTCATATTGAATCGCTCTGAATCAACACCAAGATAGATTTTAGTTTCTGGTGTTTGAGCATCAATGAATGCTTTTACTTCTTCTAAATTTAATTTTTTCATAATTCACCTTCATGGTTTAAAACTTGGCGCCCCGCTAGGGACTCGAACCCCAACCAACGGTTTTGGAGACCGCTATGCTGCCATTACACCAGCGAGACATTTGGTAGCCATGGACAATTTCGAAATGTCGACCTAACGCTTATCAAGCGTTTGCTCTTCCTCTGAGCTACACGGCTAATTGGCAGGCCCTGAGGGAATCAAACCCCCACTTCATCGTTCGTAGCGATGTGTAATATTCATTTTACTAAAGGCCTAAAATTGGTGGTGACGGAGGGAATCGAGCCCCCGACAGTCTCCGTATGAAGGAGGTGCTCTACCAACTGAGCTACGTCACCGAATACAACAGGTTAGTTTTTTTTCGACAGGAGTTGAACCTGCAACAGTTTGCTTAGAAGGCAAATGCGCTACCATTGCGCTACGAATAATCGTTTTTTGCTGTAACTAACCTAAACTGGTTGCAGAGGCAGGATTCGAACCTGCGATTCTTGGCTTATGAGACCAAGCGGATGACCACTTCCATACTCTGCGTCAAATTGGTCTCCGATGCAAGAATCGAACTTGCGCTCCTTGGTCCCAAACCAAGAGTGATACCATTTCACCAATCGGAGTTAAAATTTGGTGCCCCATGAGAGAATCGAACTCCCAGCCTCGGATTACAAAACCGATGTTTTACCATTAAACTAATAGGGCGAAATACAACAGGATAGCATCTTTTTTTCATTAAAAGTGAAATTGGATTGTTTGCTGTTGCTATCCTAAAACTGGTGGAGGATAAGAGAATCGAACTCTTTTGACCTACGTGCAAGGCAGGCATAAT
>Ga0222712_10001677_pt1 | contig 26783 bp, 28 predicted proteins | sample C33_657DmetaG_FD_165043 | JGI IMG/M metagenome (GOLD analysis project Ga0222712, IMG submission 165043) | Estuarine water microbial communities from San Francisco Bay, California, United States - C33_657D | ecosystem: Environmental > Aquatic > Marine > Unclassified | place: USA: California... | reverse complement strand
TGGTCGGTTATTAATGGTCTTACACACTTTGCGACTCACGCTCCTGAGTTGGTTACTTCTAACCTTCAAGAGTACGATCAAACCCGCATGATGGTTCAAGCTGGTAATATCTTTGGTAAGACGAGATTCGATCACCAAAACGATATGCCGAATCCATTCGGAGCAGATGCTTTAAATAGCTACACTCAAATCGGTTCACTATTGAACTAATCTTTGTTTTAATGATGATTAAAGGGTCCTTACGGACCCTTTTTTTATGAAAAAAAAGTGAAAAAAAGTGAAAATAATCACCCAAAAGTTTTACCGTTTGAAAAATTATGTTTATATTTACATATAACATTAAAACAATATGATTATGACATCCACAAAATTCAAACCAGTTCTAGAAATCTTAGTATCAGTATTATCTTTTGCAGTTGCCTTTATGACTATGCAAGGTACCTTACAAAAACACATCTATTTTGCCGATCCATTAAACGAAATGTTTTTCTGTGTAGGAGCTATCATGATAGGTTTTATGTACCTTTATATGGGAGTTGCTAATACCTACGATATGTTCAAGAAGAACAAAAATTGTTAATAACTTTTAGCATAAAAGTTTTACCGATTCGATTATTTTTATTATATTTACATATAACATTTAAACATCCACAATAATGACAAGAGAACAATTTACCATTTCCGAAACAGCAACAGGTTACATGTTAACCGAAATTACTAACTTCCGTCAGGAGTTCATCGAACCTAACCACGCTAAATTCGAGTGGGTATCTAAAAATCTTGGTCGTATTGTGAATATTACCGATACCGGTCGTTGGAATAGCCAAAAAGATTACGATAACGTCTATGGTAACCAAACCAAACCACAACGTAGCCAAACGGTAACCATGGCTAAACCATCAGTTGAGGTTAAATTAACTAAGTTGGATGATTTAACCATCAACCCAGACTTGTTCATACCACTTCCTACTAATACAGTATTCGACAAGTTCGTTTCAGAAGAAGGTGGTTTCTTGCCTGGTTCAAATATCATGGCTGCTGGAGCTCCCGGTATCGGTAAGACAACAGTCCTATTAGACTTAGTCTCTAACCTTAACCAAGCCGGTAAAAAAGTACTTTTCATCTCTGCGGAAATGAACCGTATTGACATGGCAAGATACTTAAAAAGATTCCCACATTGGGGACAGTTACCGATCCTATTCCTTTCCGATTACGAAGAGTGTCCTAAAGAGGCAGTTGAAAAAATCCTAGATGAAGGTTGGGATATCGTACTTACCGACTCTTATACCGAGGTAAACGACACGGTTAAAGAAGAATGCGGTCTCTCTAGAGGTAAAGTAGAAAAGTGGTTCCTAAACCTAATGTCGACCCATAACGACGGTCTTAACCAGATGAAGAAGCATACCTGCTTCGTAACGATCCTGCAACTATCTAAAGGCGGTAACTTCGTCGGGTCGAATAAACTAAAACACATGACGACCTCCATGATGAGCCTTCAGTGGGACGGTTCAGAAAACTCCGGACAGAGATATATGGAGTTCTCTAAAAACCGCGTCGGCCAAGTAAACAAAAAACTATATTTCTCTTTAGGAAACGGAGTAAACTTCGACGAAGCAAGATACGTCAGAGACCTAGAAAACGACGCTATAGTAGCAAGAGAAAAGGTACAGTTAGGAGTAGAAGCCGATTCTTTCGACCGTATCTTTGGTCTATCGGACCTTGTAGCTGAAACCGAGTCTATAGAGGTAGAATAAGGATTCCGCGTCGTAGACGTAGAATAAAATTTGCCGCCGTAGTGGATGACGGTAAGAAGGGTCAGGTTCGTGGATGTTCCTGGCCTTTTGGCATGTCTGACGGCAGCAGGGTACCTCCGGGTAAACTGACCCTCTGTGTGACCGGTGTTGAAAAATCACGGTTCGGTAGCAGGGTACGTCCGGGTTTTAGTAGTTTCTAGGTGTCCGGTTGGTTTTTTGGTCGGGAAGTGAAACGGGGTGGCGTAGAGCCCGGAGTGTGTTTATGTGAGCTGTGGTTTAAGGGACCCTCGGGACTACTCTTACTGGCTTGAACACTATATATTTCTTTCTCCTACGCGCGTGTACGTGTAGGGGTTATAACCTGTTGAGACTTGGATTCGATCTGGTGCCTTTTTTGATAGATCTGAGAGACGAGTGGGAACTTGAAGTACCATTCAGGGACTATGGGAGACTAGGAGAGCCTAGAGGAGACGGGAGTCTTTATATCTATGTTACGGTTATCCTTATAGTCTTATTGATTGTCTATATGCCTATAGAGGTTTTGATCCTTATCTAGGTTTTTCTTTTTATTCTTTATTGTATTGGTTATTGGGTGGGCCGGATGTTCTGGTAATCCGGACTTCGGGCATAGAAAAAGGAGACTGGTTAGGTCTCCTTAGTAGTGTGGTTTTTCGGGTAGGGTTATGCTTTCGGATCCAGTATGAAATCGCCTTGTTTGGCGAACTTGATACTTCTGGCCATTGCTACTTTCGCATGTGACATTAACTCATTGTAGTTATCGCTAGAGACATAACAAGCCTTGTCGATTGTCGAACCTAGGTCTTTAGTAATAATTTGATTGATCGCGTTGTCCTCCATCTCGATTGTTTTAGTGTCAACTCCTAGGTCTTTGCCTAGATCCTTAACGTATCCAAAGTTATTCTGGAATTGAGGTGTCTTCATCTTAGTGTCGTCTGCTACGTAGAAGATCCATGGTCCTTTGTACTTTGCCTCGTTTGTAAATTGCTCGTATAGTTTTACGTGTTTCATGTCTTTATAGTTTTTTATTAATATTCGAATGGTGGGGTCCCGTAATCTGAGTGCTTCACCGCATACCAAGTGTTTGCTGGTCCTTGAATATACCACCAACCTCGGTCTGAATCGACTAGTTGGAACTCTCCTTTTAGGGAGACGTCCTTTTTACCGTTTCTTGAGAAATATTTCGTTACTGGTACTCCGTCTGGCCAGGTTTTGCTCGTTGATTGTGCCTTAAAGGTCTTACCATCAAATTTGCCTAGGAAAACTTTAGCATCGTAACCGTCTGCTGTCTCGTCTTTGGCAAATGTATTAACTGCAGTCTCTACTGCCTCTTCGATAAATTGTTCGAATATTTTAACTGGTTTCATAATTATGGGGTTGTGATTGGTATACAAATTGCAACTATTGGATCTACTGGCGTCCAAGTTTCTGGATAGACAGTTGGAGTCTCAACTGGATCCTCTCCTTCTACTAGTACTGGTGGCGTAACAATTGGCGGTTCGTACATGTAGATTTGATGGTTTGGATGTGCTAGAGTTAATTGCTCTAAGGTTCCTGGATAATGACATACTGTATAGAATTTGTTGTCAATTTCCATGTTTTGTTCGTAAATTAGGATTGGTGTCATATTGATTATTCTTTAATTTCTAATATTTCTCTGCGAATATCACCAGGTAGTTCTGACCATGGTAACTCAACTAGGTCTTCAGTCTGAAAATCAGCACCGAATCTTTTTAAGAGTAGGTGTTTGCGTTCATCTAGTCCGCCTCGGTTCCAAAGTTCATTACCATATCTTTTTAGTTCCTTCTCTTCAACTGATTCTGTTGCAGATTTCCAACCTTTTTCATCTGGATAATCTTCATCTCCTTTTTTAGCTGGTTTTTCACCACGCTTTCTTTTAGCATGAACATTAGCCCATAAACCCTTTTTCTCTTCGATAAAATCTTCGTACAGTTTTATGTGTTTCATCACAGTTGTTTAATTTTTTATAGATTATTTATCATCATAAAAAAAGGGACCCGTTAGAGTCCCTTGTCTAATTCGATGATACGATTAACCGAAGTAGTAATCTTCAAAATGGATAACACTTAAACGATCATTAATATCAATTAAGTCTAACGCATTTAATAAATCAGAGTATTCAGCAACTGAAGTTGTTTGAATAGCTCTAAACTCTTGTAAGAAATCGAATGTTGCCAAGTCAATTGCAAAGATAGATTGAGAATTCTCAATGTATTTTTTGAAAAGAGCTAATTCAATTTTGTATGCTCCATCAATAATATCTGGAAGGTTACCAAAATCTGTGAAAGTTGGTAGAGTAGGAATAACAGGGTTACAGTTCCAATCTACTAGATATTTTTGTAATTTAAGAGCATGCTCTAATTCCGATACAGCTTCAGCAGCAAAGAATGCTCCAGCTTTTTTATAACCTACGCCATTACACCAATTGGCCGCTGAGTTATAGAAGTAGTGTGCAGCATATTCATCTCCTATTCTTTCGTTTAGTAATTTAACTACTGCATCTGTTAACGTAATTGGTTTGATTAGTCCCTTGTTTTCTGCTGGACCAATTGCACCATTGTTTACTGATTTCATATTAATTATTATTTGATTTTTAGTATTTATCCCTTTAGTTGTGTTTAACTAGATAGGTTCTAATTTTTACTGTATCTATCTCATTGGATAGTTGTTTAATCAAGTTGATGTTATTTGCATCGTCGTCAAAGAAACTAATATCAGTATAACCTTGGTCGATAAACCATCTCATTGCCTCTTTTTTCTTTTCAGCAATGGTTCCTTTTAGTCCCATTTTTGGATCGTTGATTGCCCAAATAAAATCACGTTTAACATGGAAGCCAACATGTTCTTTTAACCATGTGAAAACCATATCTTGGTCGTCTCTTGCTGTGATAATGCCGATTGCGTTACCCTTCTTGTAATTTTTCTCTAAAATATCAAGTTGTTTTTGAATCATTCGTCCTGCTTTCATGATTTCTAGACTCTTAAAGTCATCAAAATTTAGAATATGGCTCTTACTTGATTGGTAACTATTAAACTCTTCGGGCGATAATTCATGACATTCTCCAGTCTTCTTGTCACAAACTCGGATCTTTGCATCAGTGATTACTAATGTGTCGTCTAAGTCAAAGATTAGAATCTTGGTTTTTGAAAATGCTTCATTCATCATAGAATTATACACGTTTTTTGTGATTTGTTTTATATATTTACTACTAAATTGTGATTTTTATAAAAAAGGTGGTCACGATGGACCACCTGGCTATAAGATATTGAGTATCAATGAATGAATATATGTTCGGAAATTGGCATCAACCTGTGACACTATTCTTCTAGATCCTTCTTAATACTTTTGTCTAATTCTTTGATTTTTTGTTGGTCTTGTTGCTTCATTTTTTGCAAAGTACGCTTGATATCGCTATCTGCAAATCTCATTAAAAGTTCGGTAGATTTGAATCTTGCTTCTAATTTTACTTTAGAAACATATTTTGTAAGTGTATCATTTTCCTCTCCGATAGAGTCCATCATTGTGATAATATCCTCTTCTTGTGCTTCTAAAAGTTCAATTTGAACATCATGAGTAGCTCCGGAACGATTGGATTTTGGTGCACTTGGAGATCCATAATCATAAGAGTCATATTTGCTCTCTAACTCATTTTCAAATTGTTCAACTTGATCTCCTTCAATTTGAAGTTTACCAATTTTAACACGAACATCAACAAGTTTATCTGCTAATTTTCTAAGTTCTCTCTTTTTGAATGGATTTAAGACTAGTCCTTTAACAAAATCAAAGAATCCTTCGTTAACAAGAGATTCTACCTCATCTCGAGTATATTTTTCTTGTAAAGTTTCATGCATTGAGTCAATTAATTCTAATCTATCAAAATGCTCTTCAAATAAATCTACTTTTTTCATTTAAAATGATGGAATTCCTCCAATTTTTTTAGCTCTTTGCCTCCATACTTCTAGAACTTCTTCTCGTTCATTCTGTGTTAAGCCTTGAGTATCTAAATAGTTTTGTATAGTATTTATCATCGGTTTTTTACGTTTCCGACTTTCAAAGCGAAGACCTTGGATATTAGCATCAATTTCTTTAGGTAACATAAGATATTCTGACCTTCCAAGCATACCCGTATTAATCATTAATCTAATAATAGAATCATCTTCAAATGGTTTTCCTTGTCGATAATTTCCAATGTCTTTACCATCTTGTGTTATATGCTCAATTTCATGACGAACGACGTCACATAGGTAATAATAAATCTCTGACCAATATTCTGGTAACCAAGTTGGATCAATTGCAAAGAAGATTTGAATAAATGGAGTCATATAGTCTCCGTCATCATCTTCGTCTCGACCATCAGTTCCAGTCTGGTCAAGTATTTGAAATCCTTCACCACTAAAACTAATATCACAATGTATATCGAATTCTAAGTCCTCTTCGATTTGATCGTAGTAACTAGAATATGGTTTTCCACTTTTAAAATCTTGCATCCAAAAAGAAAACGCCGAAGCGACTATTCTGGATGCTAATCCATCATATTTGCTTCGGCGTTTTGATTTATGTCTAGATAATTTGCTCATCTAGATTTATATTAAGAATTTTGCTTTAGTTTCTCAATTTCTAAGTATAATTCTTTAATTGCTTGTAATAGAACTGGGATCAATCCATCATACATTACTGATTTATAGTCTCCATCTTTTACTAATGATGGTAAAACTTTTTCAAGTTCTTGCGCAATGAATCCATAACCAGTCTGTCCTGATTTACTCGGTGACATTCTAAGCATTTCTTCACTCCAATTATATGTAACACCATCAATTTTCATGATTAAAGCCAACGCATTCTCAATGATTTGGATATTTGTCTTCAATCTAGCATCAGAAGTGATAGTTACATCAGCAAATGTTGGGCTAGAGTTAGTATTAACATATTGGTTCATTGCTGAAGCATATCCATTTACTGGACCGTAAGGACCCGTTGCTCCTTGTGGACCGGTTGGACCTGTTGGACCAGTACCTCCAGTACCTCCAGTTGGACCTGTTGGACCAGTGAATCCTTGAGGACCTGTTGGACCAGTCGGACCGGTTAAACCTTGAGGACCTGTTGCTCCTCCACCACCAGTCGGACCCGTTGCTCCTTGAGGTCCTGTAGAACCATTAGTTCCATTAGTTCCAGTCGGACCAGTTGGACCTTGTCGACCTTGTGGACCTGTTGGACCAGCTCCTCCAGTTCCTCCAGTAGCACCTTGTGGACCTGTTGGACCAGCTCCTCCAGTTCCTCCAGTTGGACCTGTTGGACCAGCAATACCTTGAGGACCAGTTGGACCAGTTGGACCAGCAATACCTTGTAATCCTGTTGGACCGGTTGAACCAGCAATACCTTGAGGTCCTGTAGAACCTGTTGAACCAGTTCCACCAGTAAATCCTTGAGGACCAGTTGGGCCGGTTGGACCCGTAGGTCCAGTAATACCTTGTAATCCAGTTGGACCCGTTCCTCCAGTTTGACCTGTTGGACCGGCAACTCCTTGAGGACCTGTTATTCCTGTTGGTCCTTGATTTCCTTGTGCTCCAGTATTTCCTGTTATTCCTGTTGGTCCTTGGTTTCCTTGAGGTCCTGTAGAACCATTAGTTCCAGGTGTACCATTAGATCCAGTTGGTCCTTGGTTTCCTTGGGATCCAGTATTTCCTGTTATTCCTGTTGGTCCTTGGTTTCCTTGTGCTCCTGTTGAACCAGTTGGTCCTTGACGACCTTGTGCCCCAAAAGTTCCTTGTATACCTGTTGGACCTTGATTTCCTTGTGCTCCAAAAGTTCCTTGAATACCAGTTGGTCCTTGATTTCCTTGAGATCCCGTAAATCCTTGATTTCCATTATTTCCAGTAAATCCTTGTAAACCAGTCGGTCCTTGATTTCCTTGTCCACCAATTACTCCTTGAAGACCAGTTGGACCTTGAGCACCTTGAACGCCAAGTAAACCTTGAGGTCCTTGATTACCTTGAGCACCAAGTACTCCTTGAAGACCAGTTGGACCTTGGTTTCCTTGAGTACCAGTAGGACCTTGACGTCCTTGTGTTCCTTGAGAACCTGTGTCTCCTTTATCTCCAGTTCTTGCGAATGTTATAAGTATATCACTTGTTGTAATAAAACCAGGATTTCCAGAAACAAAAGCAACTGGAATAGTGAACCATAAATTACTAGGATCGTGTGAGTGATTTCCAACAATTGCCCATAAACCAAAGTTTATTGGCATCGCCTTTTCAGTAATTTTAAAGTGACCTTTAATATTTGATGTTGAATCGTCTATTGTTTGTAAATAATTAAATATTGAAACTTCATAATCATCTAATGCATTAATATACATTTCAGTTGCTAAAGTTGTATCAATATTATTAAATCTAATATATCCAGCACCTGGATTTGCCGGTGCTGTTTCAACACTAAATGTATAATCAAATGTCTCTCCACCAAATGAACCATCTGATCCTTGCGCACCAATAGTTCCTTGAGCACCCGTTGTTCCTTGTGCTCCAGTAGTTCCTGTTATTCCTTGAGGACCAGTAGGACCTTGACGACCTTGTGTTCCAACAGTTCCTTGTATACCAGTTGGACCTTGATTTCCTTGTGCTCCAGTAGTTCCTTGAATACCTGTTGGACCTTGATTTCCTTGAATACCTATTGGACCTTGATTTCCTTGAGAACCATTGGTTCCATTTGTACCAGCAGTTCCTTGAAGTCCAGTTGGACCTTGATTCCCTTGTGCTCCAGTAGTTCCTTGAGATCCATTAGCACCTTGTGCTCCAGTAGTTCCTTGAAGACCAGTTAAACCAGTATTTCCAGTTGGACCTTGATTTCCTTGAGCACCTGCAGTTCCTTGAAGACCAGTTGGTCCTTGATTTCCTTGTGCTCCAATAGTTCCTTGTATACCAATTGGTCCTTGATTTCCTTGAGAACCAGTAATTCCTTGAAGACCAGTTGGTCCTTGATTTCCTTGAGCTCCTTGTGTTCCAGTAAAACCTTGATTTCCAGTTGGACCTTGATTTCCTTGTGCTCCAGTATTTCCAGTTGGTCCTTGATTTCCTTGTGCTCCAGTATTTCCAGTTGTACCAATAGCTCCTTGAGAACCAGTAAAACCTTGTTGACCACTAACACCTTGAAGTCCAGTATTACCTACTGAACCTTGAATTCCTTGAGAACCCGTTGGTCCTTGACGACCTTGATTTCCTGTTGGGCCTGTAATACCCTGATTTCCTTGTACACCGGCAGCACCTTCAACCGACATATCAGTGATATATTGCCAAACTTCTCCATCCCATAAGTATAGTGCACCGTAATCCGGGTGTGATTGATTTAATGCACCTGCAACTAAACCAAATTCTCCACTAGGAGTTGATGTATAATTTAATAATTCTTGTGTTGAATTAAAAATTTGATGTATATGAAAGCCTTGTCCTGTATTACCTGTTATTCCAGTAGCACCTTGAGAACCTGTTGTACCAATAGGACCTTGAGAACCTTGATCTCCTGTAAATCCTTGAGAACCTACAGATCCTTGTGTTCCAGTACTACCTTGTGGACCATTAGGTCCTTGATTTCCTTGTTGACCAAATGCACCTTGATTTCCAACAGGACCTGTTAAACCTTGAAGACCGGTTGGACCTTGTCGACCCTGTGTTCCAGTAGTTCCTAATGCGCCTTGGTTACCTTGAAGACCAGTTGGACCTTGACTTCCTTGTGTTCCATTATTACCTTGAGGTCCTGTTAAACCCTGTGGTCCAACATTACCTGTATTTCCAATTGGTCCTTGATTTCCTTGAGTACCATTTGCACCTGAAGGTCCTTGATTTCCTTGATGTCCTTGAGGACCTGATGATGTGCCTGGAATATTACCACCTTCAATAACAGTCCAAATTCCACCACCATCATATTTAAGAAGATATGAAGTGTATGGTTTGTCCATAGCATAGTATGGAGCATTTCCAGCCTGACCATTGATTTTTATTGATGTTGCAACATCATCTGGATGTGGAACTAATTTAGGACCTGGCGGTGTTAGTAAATAACCAAATCGGTCAACAATTGTAAAAGTAGCACCAGAATTTAATTTAATAATTCCAGTTTGAATTAATTTAGGGAGTCTAATTTCAAAATTAGAACCAACGGCATTTTCACCAATAACAAACTCTGATCGAGTTACATCTAATTGGTAATAATCTTGGCCATTGGTTGGGTTTATAACAGCTGGGTTTGAATAAACAGGCATCTATTGTTTTGCTTATTTTTGGTATTTATAATCTATGTATCTATCCCAAAAAATAAGTTTAAGTTTAAATCATTTATTCAAATCCTCCTCCGTTTCCATGATCGCAGCTATAACTACTAAAGAAAAATCCAGGGAAAATCAAATTAGGACTAGGAGTATATGGTGCAGTATTAAATAATTGATATGAAACACCAGCATAAATATCATTATACCAACTTCCAGTTGGTTCGCTATCCAATTGACAAATATTTCCAGTTTCCATTAAATTGCAATACATGTCATATGTGTTATAGTAATAAAAATACCCAGTTGCACATGTTCCAACTTCAATGATTTCTCCATTATTATATGCTGTTGTTGCAGTTGAATCACCAACTAAAGCCCAATTTGTTCCATCTGAATAATAACCCGGTCCAACAAATATTGCGGAAGGTCTAGAAAGAGGTGAACTTGAACCGTATGCACTACTTGCATAATTTGGAAAAACATAACCTCTCATTCCATTAGCGCCATATCCGTTTGATGTTAATGTTCCAGTTCCTGATGGATAAATTGATATTCTACCGCCAACTTGAAAACCACCAGTTACTAAATATCGTTTATAACCGGTAAAACCTTCAGTTGTTATTTCAGATCCATCAAAATAATAATATGAGTAATTAGGGTCACATGCGTGCTCTGGTGTATCAGGAGACCAGTGAAGGTTTGTAAGACTTCCTGGAATAGTACATCCAATATATGAACTTACTTCCCATACAGTATCAGTTGATCCAGCATATATTTTTATTTTAATAGTATCTTCACCAGCAGGTATAAATGTCCAATTCGTAACAGTATCATACGGAGTTGATGGAGTTAAATTAGGATATGCACCATTATTATAAGTTGCACCATCTGTGTTTAAAATTAAATCACTATTGCCTACTGTAATATGGCTGTGTAACCAACTATTAGTAGTTCCATTTGTTTGAGATGTTCCTGAAGTTGGCCAATAATTTGGACTATAATATTTACGAGCGTATAGTGCTCTAAGTTGAATCATTGCAGGTCCCGGACCAACATAAAAATCTTGTTCAACAACATCAGGATATGGTCCTGCATAAAGTGAGCTTTGACCATTACAATTATTTAAAATATCAGATACTCCTGCAACAGCATAAGCCTTGACATAATAATTAACACCAGGTTGAACTGTGATAGTGTATGTTAAACTAGAAGTATTCGGTCCACTAGAAGCGGGTCTCCATCCTGTTGTTTGTATATTAACTAATACATCATTTTGATAAATCTCTAATACACCATATCCTCCACCTTGCCAACCCCAGTTTCCTGGAGCTTCTTCATTATCTCTTCCAAAATTTGCTTGTATTGCTAAAATATTTCCAACATCAATATATTGTTTCATGTTTGGAGAATATTGAGGTCCTCCAAAAAATAAGTAATCTAAATTATTTGCAGGATCCAAACGTAATGCAATACCATTAACATATCCACCTAAATCTACGTTTAAGTATGGAGTTCCAACCTGACTCATTTCAAATAGAACTGATTGTGAGCCAACTGGATTAATATTAGTAAAATTTGCTAACCAATTTGGTGAAGCTCCAAATGTGCCTCCTCCTAAATCATGCAATGGTAAAAATGTACCAGAAGGTGCATCACCTAAATAAACATGAGTACCATTATAAACCTCAGCATTAGTTAAACAACGATCAGTTGCTGGAATAGAACCCTTTGCTAAAAGAAGGTGTTCATTAACCATTGCTTGAAGTTCATTACCGGTAATTGCGTATCCGTTACTTCTTGACATATTAAGATTCTAATTCTTTTATTCTTGCTTCTAATTCTTGAATTGCTTTAATAAGAACACCAACAACCGAGTTCGTATCCATTGTATTTTGATTCTTTGTAGATAGCTCAATAGGAGTATCTTCTGCAATGAATCCAATATGTTTATTTTCTAAGTCAGTCTTGTAGTTGAATGAAACAACATCAACCGCTTTTAATAAATCAGTAGCACTATCTGTGTATTCAGCAATATTAGTTTTTAGAGTTCTACTTGAACTTTGATAAAAACCACTTGCTGTAATTACATTTGTGCTCGTATTTCCAGTCATACCAGATGAAGATGTTACTCCACCTGAACCGTTTGATACTTGTATATAATAAGTTCCACTAGTTGACAACGTGTTTCCAGTTGGTCCTTGTGATCCTTGAGGTCCAGCACCTGTAGGTCCTTGGTTTCCTTGAGGTCCTTGTGATCCTTGTGATCCAGTTCCAGTTGGTCCTTGTCTACCTTGAGGTCCAGCAACAGTTGAATCTACACCAGAAGGTCCTTGTCTACCTTGAGGTCCAGCAGTTGTTGAATCTAATCCAGAAGGTCCTTGTCTTCCTTGTGGACCCTGATTTCCTTGCGGACCTTGTATTCCTTGTATTCCCTGTGGTCCTTGGTTTCCTTGCGGACCTTGAATACCTTGCGGTCCAGGTTCACCATTACTTCCATTTGTTCCAGCAGCACCTTGAATACCGTTTGCTCCTGCTATTCCATCAAGTCCAGATGGACCTTGACGACCTTGCGCACCTGTAAATCCTTGAACACCAGTTCCAGTTGGTCCTTGGTTTCCTTGTTGTCCAGTTCCAGTCGGTCCCTGATTTCCTTGTGCACCTTGATTTCCTTGTGGACCTTGGTTTCCTTGTGTTCCAGTGAATCCTTGATTTCCAGTCGGTCCTTGATTTCCTTGTGTTCCATTAGAACCATTAGTTCCTTGAATTCCTTGAAGACCGGTTGGTCCTTGACGACCTTGTGCTCCAAGAGCTCCTTGGCTTCCAATATTACCTTGAATTCCTTGAAGTCCTTGTACACCTTGATAACCTAATGCTCCACCTAATTCAACTAATGTTAAATAAGCACCATTAGCTTCACCAAATTGTACATTACCTCCAGCAATTTCAATAACTCTTAAAGAGTATGTATAAGTTCCAGCACTAGGAGTGTCGATATAATTTAATGAAAATGGCACGTTTTCATTTGCACCATTTGATTCATATTGTATAACATGTCCAATTGCAGTTGAATCACGGTAAAATTGTATCTTTCCCCATCCACCTGCACTAAGAGGATTTGCATCTCCACTTGCTATAAGCTGGATTGGATTACCTGTTGCTACAAATGATTTACTAACAAGAGTTGTGCCATTTACACTTGTTGTTAATTGAGATCCTAATTGTGTTGCATAGTTTAACGCAACCGCTTGACCAGCAAGACCTTGAGCGCCTTGAGCTCCAGTTCCAGTTGGTCCTTGATTTCCTTGAAGTCCAGTTGGTCCTTGATTTCCTTGGTACCCTTGAAAACCTCTATCTCCTTGAACACCGGTTGGTCCTTGTGCTCCTTGAGGTCCTTGACGACCTTGAGAACCTAAAGGACCTACATTACCTTGAAATCCTAAAGGACCTTGATTACCTTGAGCTCCAGTATTTCCTTGTGGACCATTAGGTCCTTGATTACCTTGAGCTCCAGTTACAGCAGGTGCACCTTGAGTTAATGTAAATAAATTACCACCTTCATAGACTAGAGTATATGAAGATTTTGCAGTTTTAATAGCTTGATAGTAATTACCACCTGTAACTAAAATACCATTAACATAAATTAATGTATCGTTTGGATGTGCTACTATTTTAGGACCATTGCCACTAATATATCCATTTGGATCTTCAATTGTTATTTTAGATCCTTCAATTAGTCTAATTTGACCTGTACTACTAACACTAGGTAATATTAATGAGAATGAAGAACTACCAACAGTAGAGTCTCCAATTATAAACTCAGAATGCCTAAGATCGATATAATACGATCCTAGGCCTCCATGAAGTATAGTATGTGAATTCTTAAATGTAGACATTTATTAGTATGGTTTTATTGTTGGCATTTCAAATGTTATAATATTTGGCACCATTGAATCCGGAGGTAATTGTGTCCAGTTTCCAATTGGTGTTTTACCACCTGAAATACTATTTGAACCAACATAATAATTATCATTTGTACTAGGGTTATCATTAAACAACGTATGAACTGAAATAATTTGATAATCAGAATACATGTAAACTGCATCTAATAATAAAGTTCTATCGGTTGTATTAGTATATGGTCTAGTACAGATAAATCCACCTCCAGTTGTTACACTAAGTGATGAATTATGTATCATGATTCTATGTATATCAATTGCATTAGAGTCATTCATGTTTTCGAATAGAATCCATGGGTACATTGCTGCTGATAAAGATCCACTAGCACCAGGATACATTTCAGTGTCTGCTTCATATCCTGAATCTAAAGTTAATGTTGAATTTTTAACTCTTATAACAGAGTTAGTAAAATACACTAATTTTTTTACTATAGTTAAACTACCATCCATTCTATATTCTAGCGTTGCAGAATCAACATTTAAACGAGTTTTATTTAATTCAAACATTGCTCTATCAGTATTTACTAAAGAATCGCCAAGAGAGATTGTTATATCATTAATATTAACAGAACATTCATTTGCATTTGCAGCAGTATTACCAGAATTAACAAATACACCATTAGTACATGCTATATAATTATTTGATCGTCCTGCTCCATTAATATTTAATTTAGATCCTTGATTTAAATAGAATAAGTTAGCACCAGAAGATACACCATTTCCTCCTAAGTCAACAGTCCAATTTGCGCCATCTTGGAATTCTAATGAAACTGTTTGATTTCCAGCTCCGGATAGAACTAAATCTAGTCCATTTGTTAATGTATCAATATAGTCACCAGAATTAATATAAACTGTAAATGGTGAGTTTGTAAATTCTAGTAAACCAACTTCAATTGCACGGTATATTGTTGCAAATGGATTTGTTGGATCTCCAATTACAGCAGTTCCATTGTTACCATTTGGATCAACATACAATACTCTATTGTATGTTATTGAGAATCCAACTCCAGTTGATCCTTGAGTACCGGTTGATCCTTGAGAACCTGTTGGACCTTGATTTCCTTGTGCTCCATTAACACCATTAAATCCTTGAACTCCAATAGGTCCTTGATTTCCTTGTGCTCCAGTAGAACCAGTAGGACCTTGATTTCCTTGAGTTCCATTAGAACCATTAGTTCCTTGAAGTCCTGTAGGACCTTGATTTCCTTGGAAACCTTGAGAACCTGTATTTCCTTGAGGACCAGTTGGTCCTTGATTTCCTTGAGAACCTGTAGTTCCTTGTAAACCAGTAGGACCTTGATTTCCTTGTGCTCCAGTGTTTCCTTGATTACCAGCTATACCAGTAGGACCTTGACGACCTTGAAAACCTATAGATCCTAGTAAACCAGTTGGACCTTGATTTCCTTGTGCTCCTTCAGCACCTTTAATATTTGCAACTGGAGTCCATGCAGCATCTATATAATGCCAAACATCTCCATTATCTGTGTCTAAATAATAATCACCTTCAATATCTGATGGACTTGGTGTTGGAGTTCCAATACCATTATGCCATGATGCGCCATCTCCAGTAATTCCTTGGAATCCTTGTGTTCCTTGTGCACCAACTGGACCTTGACGACCCTGTGTTCCTTGTGCACCAGTTCCTCCAGTAATACCTTGGAATCCTGTAGCTCCTTGTGCTCCAACATTTCCCTGAGGACCAGTTAAACCAATAGGACCTTGGTTACCTTGAGCTCCAATAATACCTTGAAGTCCGATAGGACCTTGGTTACCTTGTGAACCAATAGGACCTTGATTACCTTGTGTACCAGTAGTTCCTTGAGGACCAGTTAGACCTTGAATACCTGCAGCTCCTTGAACTGACATGTCAGTTATATAAGTCCATGTTGCACCATCCCATAAGTATAATGCACCGTAATCTGGATCAGATGGATTTAATGTACCAGCAACTAGACCAAATTCTCCGGTTGGTGCAGATCCATCATTTAATAAATCAGCTACAGAATTGTATATTTGGTAAATACGGAATCCTTGTCCAATATCACCCTGAAATCCTTGTGCTCCAATATTTCCTTGAGGACCTGTAGGACCTTGACGACCTTGGTTTCCTTGAGCTCCAGTTGGACCTTGGTTACCTTGAGCTCCAGTTGGACCTTGATTACCTTGATTTCCAATATTACCTTGTACACCTTGAGGACCTGTTAATCCCTGTAAACCAGTAGGACCTTGGTTACCTTGAGCTCCAGTAGCACCAGTCGGTCCTTGATTACCTTGAGCTCCGATACTTCCTTGAAGACCAGTTGCTCCTTGGAAACCTAAAGGACCTTGTGCTCCTTGAGTTCCAGTTGAACCTTGAGCACCAGTAAAGCCTTGAACTCCAGTAGCACCTTGTAAACCTGTAGGACCTTGATTACCTTGCGAACCAGTTGCTCCTTGAGCACCAGTTCCGGTAGGACCTTGATTACCTTGTGCTCCTTGTGCTCCAGTAGAACCAGTTGTTGCACCTAATGTTGTAATACAGTGTGAATAGTTTTGTAAACCTTCAGTATAGAACTTAACTGTTCTATTGGCGTTATCATCATTTGTAAGATACAATTCAACTATCACTCGATCTGTTGGATCCATTGTAGTTTGAGGCGTGTATACACTTAACATCTGACTAACAGGTGTTGTGTTATTTAAATTCCATCCAACTAATTCAGGATTTGTTGTTCCAATTGTTGCAATTGGAACTCCAAGAGAATTAGCTCTAATAAGCTTTGCAGAAACTTGAACTTGATCATTTACTGAATTCAGAGTCCAATGTGTATGAAATTGTTGTTCACCAGCTGGAATAAATGGAGTTGTTGCAAATGCACCAGCAGGAGTTATAAATCTACTAATTAATTTATTGCTTTGTAGTGCAGCTATAGTTGTTGTAACAATAACCTCTCCGGTCGCGGTAGGTACATTTGAAACTTCATTTAAATCATTAGCTCCACCATCAACATAAATGCTAACAATAGATTCATTAAAATAATAAATTTGTCCTTGTCCAGATCCTGTTGGACCTTGAAAACCTTGATTACCTTGTGAACCAGTTGTTCCTTGAGCTCCGGTTGATCCTTGAAAACCTAAAGGTCCCTGATTACCTTGAGCTCCAGTATAACCTTGGGTACCATTTGCTCCTTGAGAACCTGTTGCTCCTTGAGCTCCAGTTGATCCTTGAAGACCAGTTGGTCCTTGATTTCCTTGAGCGCCTGTTGCTCCTTGATTTCCAGTAGCACCTTGTTGACCAATTGGTCCTTGATTTCCTTGAGAACCTGTTGCACCTTGTTGACCATTATTTCCTTGAGCTCCAGTTGTTCCTTGAGCTCCAGATGGTCCTTGAACGCCAGCAGCACCTTGTACTGACATGTCAGTTACATAAGTCCAAGTGCTTCCATCCCATAAGTATAATGCACCGTAATCAGGATCAGTTTGTGGTAATATACCTGCAACTAAACCAAATTTACCAGGTGTTATACCTGGACTTGTTAATAATTGATTTAAATCATTAAAAATTTGTTCAATTTCAAAACCATATCCAGTATCTCCTTGAGATCCAGTTGTTCCAGCATCTCCTTGTGGACCAGTCGGTCCTTGACGACCTTGATTACCTTGAGTTCCAGTTAAACCTTGAGATCCAGTTACACCTTGTGTACCAATAGCACCTTGCGATCCGGTTACACCTTGTGCTCCAGTTGCACCTTGAATTCCTGTTGAACCTTGTGCTCCAGTAATTCCTTGTGCTCCAACAGAACCTTGCATTCCCATTGGACCCATAATATTAGCACCAGTTGGAAGAAAATGATTAGCATTATCAGCTGAATAGATTTCTCCAGTATCTAAATCTAAGTATAAATCACCTTCATTAAACGGACCAGGATAAGGTCCTGGCGCTGGACCATTTCCAGCATACCAACGTGAAGATATACCTGTATTTCCTTGAGCTCCTTGAGCTCCAGTATCTCCTTGTCTTCCAGTATTTCCTTGAGCTCCAGTTCCACCAGTTGAACCCTGAGGTCCAGTTGAACCCTGAACTCCAATAATTCCTTGAGGTCCAGCAGGTCCTTGTCTACCTTGAGAACCTTGTGCACCAGTTGGACCAGTAGGACCTTGACCACCAGTTAAACCTTGTGGACCTGTTGGACCACCAGCATCAACTGCTTCTACATTCCAGAAATAATTACCTTGAATGTCTTGTCTAAATACAAGAGTTTTACCAATATCAGATGATGCCATTTCATAGATATTGGTTGAATTATTACCTCTAATGGCATAATTTTTAATCATTTCACCTGCTAACGCTAGGTTATAGTCCATCTCCTCGTGTGTTAAAGGACGAGTAAAATCAGATGGAATAATTGGAACGTAAAATCCATTCTCGTCTCGGTTTTTACCGTGATCGAAAACGTATTCTGTAATTTTCTTTAATGTAGACATTCAATTTTTAGTATGTTTTGTACTGTTTATATAATTCAAGAATTTGATCAATTTCTGAGCTGAACATTTGACTAATATAGCCACATTCAATATAATCTTTTTGTGCTAAAATGTATTCGTCTAAATACAAATTATCATAGATTGCTCTAATCTCATTTAATTTCTTAGTGTATCTTGATAGATCAGCAAGTTGAGTTGGATTAATACCATTAGTATCTTTACAAACCCATCCTTCTCCTTCACGATTTTCAAGGTATCTTTTACCACCGTTGTTTAATGTAATTGAGAAACTTCTCAATGTATATAAACATTGGTCAATACATTCTCTTTCCACCTTAGTCACAGTAGTGATTGGTGTTAAAGTATTAATGTATTTTGCTAATTCATCCATATTCATGTTAGGTAACGATCTTGTACCTTCTCTGAATTTATTAGTCTTAGTCAAAAGCACAGAATCTATAGCACCTTCAGTAGATTGAAAGTTATCAAGATATATGTAGGCTAAAACTAGTGTTAAGCGATCTACTATCATATTAATGTACTGCTTTTGTTAAGTAATAGACAATCACTGTTCCAATTCCAGATAACAATCCCCATAAAATTTTAGTAACTGCTGATTTAAACTTCATAAGTTCTTCATGTTCTCTAACTAATTGATCGTAATCATCTTCATCTCTTTCTGTTTTTAAACGAAACGCTGTATTTTGATTCACAGCAACAACAATCCCATCATTTGGGTTCAAAAGTTGTTTCTTAAGTTCACGAATTTCGTTTTTCATTTCGTTTTGATTATCCATCAACAAACGAATTGCTGACTCTAATTGCATATAAGATGGATCTTCCATCTTACGGCGAAATGATTCAAAAGATTTGTAGAGTGTTTCTACTAATTCTTTAGGTGTCTGGTTGTCTTCTTTTTCTGGATACACGATTAATCCTAACTATTTTTGTCAGTTTATATATTCTTGACAAAAAATAGATTAGGAGTAATTCAAAAAGGTTTCGAGAAGATTATACAGCAGCACCAGAACCGTCACCAGTTGATGCACTACCATAGTGTGCAATCCATTCTTCACGACTCATTCCAGCTGCAGCAGCTTGGTATGCTAATGGGTCTCTATCGAAGTTAGGATCTGGAGTTGGAACTTGAACATTTGATGTTCCAACATTTTTCATTGACCAAAGTCCATAAGTAAGGACATTTGGACTCTTATTTGGATTTGTAACAATTACATCATCTTCAAATCCTTCAGCCTCATCAAGTTTATGAAAGCCTTTGTTTGCTTGATTGATATAGTTTTCAGAGTTTGTGATATGGTCTTGGATCCAACCTGGTAGGTCGATTTCCATTGAACCAAGTTTACCTTGTAATTCAGTTGCAGCATCAATAATTGCTTTTAAACTAGCATGTGCCATTGCAACTTCATGATCGTTTGCTTCATTAATTTTTGACATAATAACGATTTTGTTTTCCTATACTATATATCTTATAGAAAAAGTTCTTTAAGTTTATATTCTTCAATCGCCTGTTTAATTGCTGCTATGTAATTTGGGTTCTCGGCATAACTTGCATCTAAATAAGCATAATAATCCGATTCTGAATTAATAGAACCTAAATAACGGGCTTGGTAGAATGCATAATCATATACACTTTCTCTCCATGTTGAGTAGTAAGCATGGTTGTTTTGAGTTCCTTGAGCAGTAGTTACCCTCTGCTTAGCCTCTTTCATACCAAATAGATTATGATTCTCCTTGAAGATGTGACTTTTCCAGTGACCAGTTTCAACGATAGATTGAGCCATTGGAATCCATGGATATTTTACATTTAGATTTTTCATCATTTCAACGAGTTTATCTTGATGAAAAATATCATGTTCTTTGATTTCGATGATTCTCTCGACATCAGACATCCCCTCTAGTGCTCTCATTCGACCATTGTAATATGAAACATATAGTGAAGATGTGAAAATTGCCGAGATAAAGCAAAGTACTTTTAAATAACTTTTAAAAGATATTTTCTCGTGGATTAGATTACTCTTGTTAAATTTATACAACATACTTTTCTAATTAGTGATATGTAAATATAAACATAATTTTTCAAACGGAAAAACTTTTAATCACTTTTTTTGAAAAAAAATCACAAAGAGTTAACCATCAATAAGATAGATTTCATTTATTTTTACGTTCTCTGCGACTCAATAAAAAGTAAGAGGTAAAAAAACATGCCGAGATAGAATAGAATACGATATCTGCGATCCAATATGATCCGCTTAGATCCATTATCAATTTGAAAAGGGCATCGTATCCAAATGGCAGGAAGAACATCGCTAACATTAGCGAAGTATCTTTGTAGAATACTAGGCGGCTCTCCCGATTCTTCAGTTTGTTGAATTTCTTTTGTACTGTCACTGTCCATCTTTTTTACTTTGTTTACTACATACAACCAGTAGTACATTATATATTCCATTTTAAACAAAAAAGCACCTAGAATATCTAAGTGCTTTAATTTTTTTACGCTGGACCGCCTACTCCGAAATAGACCCAATTTAATTCGTCATCCAAATCATCATCAAATGTGTTATCAATTAGATTTCCAATATTCTCTAATAGAGAAGCTTGTAAAACCTCAAGATCGATTGACTTAGGTAGACTAGCTTTGCTGTGTTCATTTTCAGAAGGGACCAAAACTTCTGATAAATAATCCATGGCTTAAAAGGTAGATGTTTTTCGAACTGAATTGTTCTTATTGTATATATTACGATACTACCTTTTTGTTTATTAACCTTGTGTTATTTTATTGATTTTTTATTTTATCTTCGATGAAATCGGTTAAATCTTTAACTGTGCCTCTAAAAGTACGAATGTCTACCATTCTTTTATCCTCTCCAGCATTTCCTAAGTAAGTGTCTGAGTCTTTAGATTCTTTAATTCCTAGTGCATCAACAAATTCTAACATATCTTCATATCCTGCTTCGGCTAATTCGCTTTCAATTTGTTTTTGAGATGCATTTGGATTTTTACAAACAACTGATGCTACTTTCTTTTTAGCAAAAGAACCTGAATGATATAAATCCATAATTTCTTTATAGTGAACATCACTACTTGCCATTTCGTCTAAGCCTTCTTCAAAATTAAAAGATTCATCAAATTTATAAGGTAACTTTTTGTCGTGTCCACCATCTCTAACCTCTTTTGCAATGTCCTTGTCAGCTCCGCCCCAAGTACCATCTCCTTTTTCTAAGAAAGCATTTACTCTAGCATAACCCCATTGCTCTTGACCCATTCCAGGTCTATGTCCACTGTTCCATGCATCCATACCACGTCTCATAACAAGTCTTAATAAACCAATAGGAACTCCTGTTTCTTTTGCTTTATTTTTCAATCCAGTTTCAATGGCTTTATTATCAATAGGTCCTCTGTCTCCTTTTGCTTTTTCTTCATTAACAAAAGTTTCAAATAATTTTACGTGTTTCATGTTTAATTATATTTTTTAGATAAAAAGCAATAGTACAACTCTGTTTCCAGTATGAGGTGCTACCATATGCCATTCATCTGAACTATGTGCTGCAATATCATATTTATTTCTTTCAATAGATACGGGTTCTTCTTTATTATAGAATGTTTCACCACCTTCAAACTCTTCATTAGATGTTAATAATATTGAACATCCAACTTGACACCACATCATGTGATTATTAGTTCCAGTATCAACATGCCATCCATGTCCTTTAGGAGCATGTTCGATTCTCCAATAAGATTCAGGTTTAATAGTGAACTCAAAATGTTCTCTAAGAATGTCAATAATCTTTAATATTGTAGGATTAGTTTCACCAGCAATTGACGTGTGAAAAGCCTTAACATCAGGTAAGGCTTTATGATCTATTTCATTTATTGCTTGTTTAACTATGACATTCATATTATCTAGGCCATAACATTACCGTTCCAGGATCTGCAAATTGACCATACCAACCACATTTATCAAGAAATTTAGCCAGGTCTTTATGTACTCCTTGTGGATATTTAGCACCACCATGATAATAGTTAAACATGTCATCTTTAGCATTTGGCATTAATTTACCATCACTTCCACCTAACCAAATACCACCTTCTTCTCCATCAAATTCTTCGGTTGTTTTTACAAAACTAAGACCATATTTATTACGCATAGTAGCCATCATTTCATCTCTTGTTAGAGTTTTAGCTTCAGTAATAGTAGATTCTGTAACTTTTTTCTTAAGATACTTATTAGCATCTCTAACGATAAAGTCTTCTGAAGTTCCTGCTTCTCTACCAACAACATCTCCATTTGATTTAACATTTGTAATTTCTACAACTTTAACACCATCTGAAGTATGCCATTCCCATTTATCACCAACTTTAAAAGTTTTACCCTCAAAAAGACCATTAGATGCTAAATGTTGTAGGATTCCGGCAATCTTTTTAGCTTTAGAGCCTTTATGTCCATAAGAATCTACAGTATCTTCAGCTTCTTCAGGAGTCATTTCTTGAAGTTCCCAAGGATCGTATTCATCTAATAGATCTTGAAGGATTGCTTTTGCTTCATTCTCTTCTTTAGATTCAAGAACAAATTGTTCGTATAGTTTAATGTACTTCATGGTTATTTAAATTCTATTAAGTTTGCACCAAAAATTGTTTGACCATCTTCTAATTCAATAGCAATCCAAACAGATTTATTAAGGTATGGTTTAACATAAATATCGTCATCTTCTGGCATATCAATACCACTAACCTTTTTCTCTAAATCCGAGAAATTTGTAGGTCCTTCGATGATTTTTCCTTTTATATCAGAAAACAATTTATGAGTTACTTTATCTCCAATTTTCATTCCTTCATTTACAGAACTAAATTGTTCGTATAGTTTAATATGCTTCATCGTATGATTATTGTTTTTCGTTAGCGCGACACCATTCAACAGCATCTTTAACTGTTTTTAAGTCTTGGTCATTTCCGCTTAAATCATAGATTCCAAGAATAGTTTTACCATCATCATTTAAGTAGAATGAAAATTCTTCCATTTCACCTTCATGACGAGGAGCTTCTGATTCTAATCCAGATGCAAAGTGAACGATATGTGGAAATTCTTCCGATTTATCATATCCCCAAATAACTTTTTCTACGTTTTTGGCTTTAGCTAATTCTTTGAATAATTTTACTAAAATTTCTGGTTTTGCTTCTTCATTTACGAATTGCTCGTATAGTTTAATGTGCTTCATTATGCAATATATGTGTTTAGTTCGTATTTGTTACCCATTCCATAAACTTGGATTTGAAGAGCTTTCTTTTGTTCTTTACCATCTTTATGTAAAGTGATAGTGAACTTATTAGTAACTCCATCTTTAGGTTTTTTATCACCCATTGAGATTTTGTTCCATACATCATTGTCATCTACGTCATAACCATTTGATTTTGCATAGTCCAAAGCAGTGCTAATAGCAGCAGAATATGTGTTGTGATAAACTTGATAGTCTGATTTCTTTTCAGTCATAAATTGTTCAAATAAAAGTGTATGCTTCATCATCTAAGATTTATTTTATAGTCTATATATTATCTTTTAATAGGTAATCTAGAACCATATCCCAATTTTTGAATTCTGGTTGTCCGAATTGAATCCATTCACCCTTGAATTCCGCAGCTCCATTGTTTGGTCTATCATCAATAAGATAATCACCCATACAAAGGTCTTTACGGTGTGACACGATCAATCTCTTATGAGCATACTTTCCTAAGTTTTTCTGTACCCATCTCCTTTTAGAGCTCCAAGAAGTTGGGTTACTCCAAGGTGCAGTTGTTAAGAAGTATACATCATAAACTTCTGAAAGTTTCTTGATTGCTTCAATAGAACCTGGAATCGGCTCTGGATCTTCGAATAATTCTTTATCGATTGATGTTAATTTACCAAGCTGTTCAACTGCTTTAGGACCATGTCTACGAATTGCATGGTTTTCTAAATCGACCATTACTCCATCTAAATCTACGTATAATATTTTTTTCATTATTGTTTTTTCTAATTGTTATATGTAAATATAAACATAATTTTTCAAATAAAAAAATCCGAGTGAAGTTTTTTCACTCGGATTCAAAATATTTTCGAAAAGTTATTAACAATTACATTGGTCTATTAATAGACTTATTCTTAGGGTCATTAAATCTTAACCACCATTTACCGTCAGGATTCTGGATAGGTTGATTGACTCTTTTCATTACTTCTTTTTCAACTCTAGGTAGAACATTTGAATTTGCAACTGAATTGTCTACAATAATCATTTTGTCTCCACCAAATAAACTTTGGAATTTACCAATATTTTCTTGAACTTCATTCCACATTTTGGTTACTAATTCATCAGGTAATTGACGTTTTCTTTTGCTATTTCTCTCTAAAGCAACTTCTAATGAAGTATTAACAAATATCATATAAGTATCGTAACCTAGGTCAGATAAAAGTTTTCTAGATGTTTGTATTTTAGCAAAATCTTTACCAGTTCCATCAATAACCATTCCTAAACGACCATTAATATAGTTACGTTGTTGATTTGATGAAAGTTTCTTAGCCTTATCTCTAATTGCCATTAACTCTTCCCATCTAGATGGATCATTTTTAATATCTGCAATTTGATCTAATTCAAATCCTGCTTCTTCAGCAAACTTCTCAAATGATTTATCACTATTGATTAATTTTAAACCAGTTGAACCACTTAGAGTACTAACAGATTCTTCATCAAATCCAAAGAGTTCTCCACTTACATAACTCTTTCCAGCTCCAGGTCCTCCTGCCATGAAAAAAGCTTTGAGGATTCCTTTATCATAGAAACCCTCATTTATAAACTCTTCAAATAATTTTACTGGTTTCAAATTATTTCTTTAAATTTTTAATAATTTCGTCAACTGTTGAATCAATTTGACCATAAACTGGTTTTTCAGGAAGTGCTGCGTTAATTACATCACCATCTAAAGTAATCATATAAGAACCTCCAGCATATGCTTCTCCATCAATATCTAAATCAAATGAATCTTCTTCTAATGATTTAGCATTTACTGTACATTTACAACCATCGTGTTTTGAAATTGCTTTAGCGTAAGTTTCTGCAACTTTCTTAGTTTCAGCTTTAGAAAGACCTGCAGGTTTAATAGCTTCATTTGTTTTTCCTTCAAATACAACGCTTACTGATTTTACACTTAGTTCATCTTTAAGCAATTCACCAATTTTAAAGTATAGAGCTTCTAATTCTTTTTCGCTATGGTGTTTGTAACCTTTCTTTAACCAGATATCAGTTCCTGAATGTCTAGCCATATAATCATCTTTACCTTCAGAAACTACTGATTCATTTTTACCAAACTTTTTAATTGCTTTAGTCATTTCTTCGTCAGTCATAACATGAACCATTCCACCTACTTTTTTAGCTACTTTAGTTGCTGACATAATGTCATCATATTTCATAGCATCAGCTGGATTTGTAGAAAAATCGCTACCAGTATACCAAGTGTTACCACTTAAAACATGCCAATGTTTACCTTCAGTAACTACTGATTCGTCCATTGATTCTTTAGCATCGTCATATATTGATTTTAACCAAGCTTCAAATTGTCCTGGTTCTCCAGCTTTAGATAAATCATGATGTGCCTTTGTAAATTCTTTTACAAATGATTTAAAATCTTTTGCTTCTTGAGCCATGATATGAATATCACTCATAGCACCTTCATTAACTTCAACTGATTCCATTTTAGCATCAGTAATAACCTTTGCAATAACTTCTAATAGGTCTTCAGTTTTCTTTCTAACAGGAATTAAATCCATGTCAACTAGTTTATTAAGAACTTTGTGTGCAATGATTCTACCACCTTTGATAGAAACAACGCCTTCGGTAAGAACAACTCCTAATTTAGAATCAGCTTGACTTAAATTACGATCTAATGTAGAAACAGCAGATAGGGCTTTACCTAATGCAGAAGTCCATTTATCATCAGTTGATTTTCTCATCAAACCAGAGATTTTACTTCTAAGTGCTTCTAATTCAGGACCAATTTCATCGAATACATTAACTTCTCCTTCAGTAACTTGTAATGACTCAGCAGCCATACCATACTTATCAGTAAAGTCATCAATATCAAAACCGTAATGGTCAACTAGATCCATAATTTCTTCTGGAAAATCCATTTCGTCATTTCTCATTGATTTTCTAAGACCAGTTACTTTATCATAATTAGTATAAACAAAATCAGCTAAGTCATAACAAGAAGGCTTATCACCAATCATTTTAGTTAATTTGTCTAGAGGTAAAGCTTTTGCTTCA
>Ga0222712_10001676_pt1 | contig 26814 bp, 15 predicted proteins | sample C33_657DmetaG_FD_165043 | JGI IMG/M metagenome (GOLD analysis project Ga0222712, IMG submission 165043) | Estuarine water microbial communities from San Francisco Bay, California, United States - C33_657D | ecosystem: Environmental > Aquatic > Marine > Unclassified | place: USA: California... | reverse complement strand
TAGATGCCGCAGGATAAGAAACACCATCAATATAATAACAGAAAATTGGATCAATAGAACCATTTTCATCAAAATCTTTAAAGTAAATAGTTAAGGGTTCCTTTTCACTTGCTTTGAACTGTGCATTCAAACCCAAATTCCCAATAACTAGGTCCTTATCACCATCATTATCCATATCCTCTGCATAAATGCGATTCCACCAACCTGTAGATCCGAATTTTATATACGTGGAAGAAACATCCTTTAATTTCCCATTTTGGTTTAGATATACCTTAATAGGCATCCACTCTCCCACAATAATTAAGTCTTCCTTTTTGTCTTTATTTAAATCGAGCCAAATGGCATCAGTAACCATACCCAAATTTTTAATTGCGGGAGCAACCGAATTTGTTCCATCCAAATAATTCCCTTTACCATCATTAAGAAGAATTTTACTTTCAGGAGCACTTGGGTACAATCCAGGTAGTAAACGACCACCTACAAACAAATCGATATCGCCATCAGCATCTACATCTGATGCTTTTACAGTTCCAGTACTGATTAGCATGGTTGGAAGAGCAGAAACTTTTCGCGAAAAATTACCTTTACCATCATTAACATACAGGCGGTCTTGTAATAACTTATTATCGGGTGCAAATTCATAACCTCCACTAGCAACATACAAATCCATATCACCATCCTGATCACTATCAAGAAATTCAGCTGCTGTATCTTCAGATTGTGCATCAGCATCTAGAGCTGATGATGTCATTGCAATAAATTGACCCCCAGAGTTCTGAATAAATAAAGTACCTGCTTGTCCGGCTGCTCCACCAATAAAAAGATCATCGATTCCATCTGCATTTATATCAGCTTTTGCCATGCATGGACCTTGTCTCGACAAATAATTAGGCAATAAGGTTTGAATGGTAAAATCGTTGAACAGATTCTCTTTATGAGTATACTTTATTGATGATGAACTTTTAAAATAAGTTTCCGAAACAGAATAAGGAACATAAACAGGAGCTGTAGCTGCATTCTTTACATCAAGGGTTATTGTTTGGTTTACCTTTACATTGGTCAATTTTTGCTTGTTATCATTTGGCCAAATAACCACCAAAGAATCAAGCAGCTTAGTACTACCCAAACCAAAATTCAATATAAGATCAACAGAAGATTGAAATCCACGAACAGGAATTTGTTCCTGAAAATATTTTTTACCCTTAGTGTAGGCTATAACCTTTGCCCCAATACCAAAAGAATTGTTTTTGTCACCTTTTAACTTAACTTTCAAAAAGGCATTTTTGGTAAAAATTTCAGTATTATTCTTGTAAATTCCTGCATAATCATTGGTATTACTAACAATTAAGTCCATATCACCATCATTATCCAAATCTGCATAAGCAGCTCCAGCAGAAATACCCGACTGATCAAGACCCCATTCTTTGTTTTTATTAACAAACCGATCGTTTCCTTCATTATGAAAAGCATAATTAGGCATACGAATAGTAGGCATTTTCTCGATATAATCTTTTACTGTAGTTTCTTTACCCTCTTGCCTTGATTTAATGGTTTGATCCATGGTGAATTTTAAAAAATCCATATCAGTATAATCTTTTACATAACCATTGGTTACAAAAAGGTCTTTATTACCATCATTATCTAAATCTGAGAAAAGAGCAGACCAACTCCAGTCTGTATTAGAAATTCCAGCTAACTGTCCAATCTCAGAAAAGGTTCCATCTCCATTATTTTTTTGAAGCATGTTCCTGCTAAATTGATAATAAAAGCCCTTTTCAAACAGAAATTGCATTTTATCAAAATTTTCAGAGCCAGAATGCATCTTTTGAGTTTTGTTATCTTCTGGAAGCATATCGAGCGTTACCAAATCAGGCAAAGCATCATTATTAAAATCAGCAATATCAGAACCCATAGAATACATGGATATCTGGTCTATATTCTCTGTAAGCTTATCCGTAAATGTTCCATTCCCATTATTCATGAACAAATAATCAGGCTCATTAAAATCATTAGATACATAAATATCTGGCCAGCTATCCCCATTTATGTCTGAGACTGCCACACCCAGACCAAATGTAAGTACATTAGAAGTTATGCCTGCTTCAGCACTGATATCTTTATAATAACCATTATCATTCCGATACAGTTTATTGGCAAAATTTGGGTTTTGCTCTTTTCTTAAAGCTACATTTTCCTGAACACCAGTACTGTATTTCTGTAAGGAATGATTGATCAGGAACATATCTAGATCACCATCTTTATCATAATCAAAAAAGGAAGCCTGTGTAGAATAACCCTGATCAGCTAAGCCATATTCTTCGGCCTTTTCTGTAAAGGTAAGATCCCCATTATTGATAAATAATAGGTTTTTTCTACGAGCTGGATCAATATCTGCTGAACGACAAACATAGATATCTAAGTTTCCATCACCGTTAATATCCACCATAGTAGCACCTGTACACCAACCCTGCAATAATGCTACACCACTTTTATCTGTTATATTTTCAAATTTAAAATTCCCTTTATTTAAAAAAAGTCGATTTTTAACCATATTACCTGTAAAAAAGATGTCCTGAAGCCCATCATTATTGATATCGCCAACAGAAACACCTGCACCATTATAGAAATATGAATAGTTCATTACATTTAATTCATCGCCTTCTGCTAGCATATTTCTAAAGTCAATATCGGTTTCGCCTTTATCTAAGAGCGTAAAAAGTTTATTATCACTATTTCCACAACCGGTAATTACTAAACTGAAAAAGAAAACGAAAAATAAATTTTTAAGCATGTGATTATAAATAAAATAGCCTTTTGACAAATACACTTTGATTGACCTAATTAATCTGAATATTTCAAAATAAAATTCTATCAATAAGATAGAGGTTTAATACATAGGTCTGATCTGATAAATTTTAGGTTAAAATTCTTTGTTGAAAAAATATTAATTCAATCACTAAATATAAAAATTTAGATCAAAATTAAACTCATCTATTTAAGATTAAACAGTCCAATTAGTATGATTAACCAATCATTCAACTATTTAATAGATTAATAAAAATAAAAGAATCTAACTATGAATGTGAACTGCCTCCTATTCATTGAAAAATAAATAGAATAAACAAAAAAAGCCTTCCCGATATACATCGAGAAGGCTTTTTAAAGATATTAAATCTGATTATTTATTCCACCATAAACGGGTAGCCTCATTATCAGCACCACCAAGTTTTGCAACACCTGTTGCAAGACCTGCTGCATTTGTTTGAGTTTCACCAATTACGTATGGTACACGACGAACAACCTGATCTTTAGTTACAAATAAACTCTCAGAGTTCATTCTTGGATAAAGTTTAGGGAATCCTGTACGACGATATTCAGTCCAAGCTTCAGCACCATTTGGCCATAAAGCAATCCACTTTTGAGTGATAACCTGCTCTAATTGCTTAGTAGCATCTGCAGAAAATGCAACTGGAATATCAGTTAATGCAGGTGAAACTACAGCGCCTGTTACAGCAATTGGAGTTTTTGCACTTGCACTATAAGCAGCAATTGCAGCAGCATCAGTGATACCCCACTGCTTCATTGATGTTTCGATACCTTTCTCATAGTAGGTTTTTGCAGTACCACCACCCATGTTCCATCCTTTTAATACACCTTCTGCTCTTAAAAACCAAGCTTCAGTTGACATAATAACTTCAAATGGATTCGTGTTTTGATTTGCCGGAAGAAACCGATCATTCACGTTAGAAAGTTTGGTGTTCTCATTAGCTGGTAAACCTAACTCAACTTGAGTAAATCCATTACGGATACCTTTGTAAGTAGCAGTTGTACCTGCAATTGGAGCATACATCTTAGTGATACGAGGATCCTCATAACCAGTTAAAACTGACTCCATTGCAGCACTCATACGAAACTCGTTCCAAGCTGTTGCCTGGTTCATGCTATTGATGTTGTTTGCTGTAGTTTTAATGTAAGCATCGTGAGCGTTTGTTTCCATTACTCCACCTGCTACTGCAGCTTCTGCATTTGATTTAGCTAATGCTGGTTCAACACCAGATATACGAATAGAAAGACGTAAGCGTAAAGTATTTGCAAATCTGATCCACTGATCTACATCACCGCCATAAATAAGGTCATTGTTACCAAGAACATTTTTCCCTTTAAAAGCTTGAAGATCAGCAGTTGATTTTGCTAATGTAGTCAAGAAGTCTTTGTAAATAACATCTTGAGCATCATAATCTACTGTTTTTTTACCATTACCTACAGCAGAATAAGGAATTGGACCCCAGTAATCAGTCATTGGCTGATACATACGAACTTTCCAAATATTTGCAATAGCAAATACAGCAGGGTTGGCAGCTTTACCACCTGGTGCAGTATTTTCTAATACACCTAATAATGCAGGAGTTTGGTTATAAAAACCATTCCAAGCACCATTTAACCAGTTACCCACCATCACGTTACGATCTGATGGAAAGTTTTGGGCGATATTACCGAAATACTGTGCCTGTAAATCTCCAAACAAACTGTTAAATAACTGCCAAGAGAACATAGTACCTCTATGCTGAGCGGCAGCAAATGCATTACCTACAGCGGATGCATCAAGCTCTGTTAATCTACTAGTATCGGTATTATACTCCTCAAACTTGTCGGTACAAGAAGAAATACCAATTGCTGTAAACATGGCTAAACTTGCAGCAATGATATATAATTTATATTTTTTCATAATTATTAATTTTTATTAATTAAAACGATAAATTCAAGTTCAAACCAATCTGACGGGTTGAAGGTAAAGAAAAGCCTTCCTGACCTACAGAAGTGTTAGTTGCACCTGCAGTAGACTCAGGATCGAAACCCTTAGCTTTATTAATAATAAAGAATAAGTTACGACCTACTAAAGCTACAGATCCAGCTTGGAATGGTGCTTTCTTAAATAAATTCTTTGGTAATGCATAGCTTATAGATGCTTCACGTAAACGAACGTTTGTAGCAGAATAAGACCATACTTCACCAACTGGAGTATTACGACCACCTACAAATTTCCAATAGTTTTCTGCAGTTGTAGATACTGTATTAGTACCACCTGTAGCTGTAACACCTGGGAAAGTAAATAATTGTCTTCCAGCTAAAGTTTCTTCAACCTGACCATCAGAATAGATAATCGCATTAGTGAATGAACTTACATTACCACCTACACGAGCAGTAATTAAAGCACTGATGCTAAAATTCTTGTAGTTAATAGTGTTGTTTAAACCACCAGTCCAGTCTGGACGAGAGTTACCAATGTCAACAGTAGTACCAGGAGTAATTAACGGTAAACCGTTAGTTCCAACTATAACATTACCGCTAGCATCACGCTGATAACCTCTACTGTACATCTGACCTAATGGCTCACCTTCAACTGCACGTTGGAATACCATGAAATCTTGAGTTAAAGCTAAAGTTTTCAAAGTTGGAGATAATTCAACCAATTTGTTAACATTTCTAGCAAAGTTCAAGTCAACATTCCAACGGAAAGATCCTTTAGCAATTGGAGATCCATTTAAAGTTAATTCAACACCTTTATTATTTACTAAACCGGCGTTAACATATTCAGAACTCCATCCAGAAGCTGGAGGAAGAGAAACTGTGAATAACTGGTTTTTAGAATCAGAGGTATATACTCCTAAATCAAAACCAAAACGATCGTTAAAGAATTTAGCTTCTAAACCTAATTCTTTAGCAGTTGTTAACTCTGGTTTAAGATCAGGGAAAGGCTTAACACCATTTCTGGCAATAAAACCAGCAGCACCACCAGCAGCAAAATTATAAAACTGAGTAGTCAAATATGGACTCGCATCGTTACCGGTAGTAGCATAAGATCCTCTAAATTTAGCGAATGAAACTGCACTAGGTAAAGTAAAGATGTTTGAAAGGATTGCAGAGAAACCTCCTGAACCAAATAAGTAAGACTGATTTGCTTTTGGTAAAGTAGATGACCAGTCATTACGAACTGATCCAGAAATAGTGATTGCATTTTTATAAGTGAAATCTGCGGTAGCAAATACACCTTGCTTTTCTGTATCAACGATAGAACGACCATCTGTTGGACCACGACCATTTGAAGGAATAAATAGGTTATCTCTGTTTAATCCACCAGCATTGGTTGATTGAGAGTATCTATTTACGTGCTGAAGTGAAGCACCAAAGGTTGCATCAACAGTCAATTCTTCAAGAATATTCTTTTTGAAAATACCGATTAAGTCGAAGTTGGTTTCTAATACATCTCTATTTTCAGTTTGGTAATTACCAAAATCAGCAATAGTATAGGTATCATTATACCATTTACCTTCAAATCTGTCAAGAGTCTTATCCATACCTGCACGAGCCATTAAGCTTAATGCTGGAGTAACTTGATAAGTTAATGAACCAAATCCCATTACACGGTCTCTGATATCATCAGAAATTACACGGTTTTTAGTCCAGAATGGATTTTCACCACCGTTAGATCCCGGATTCCAGTAGTTCTGACGTAATTTACCAGAAGATGGATCGATGTAATCGTATTTTCCAGCCTGAGCTAAAGAAATGTTACGAGGAATACGAAGGATGTGACGTTGGTTATTCTGATAAGCCTCACCAGTGTATTGTCTGTTATCGATATCTTGTTTCAAATAAGTAACCTTTGAATCATAAGATAACTTTGGACTTACTTTACCAGTAAGACGTAAGTTAAGGTTATTTCTTTTCATTTTATTGTTATCAATAATACCAGTTGCATCTACTCTAGTATACGCGAAATAGGTTTGAGCCTTCTCAGTACCACCAGAAAATGCTAAGGTGTTAGACAACTGATTTCCTACAGAATAGAAATCTTTGTAGTTGTTTGGCTGAGGAGTCATGTTGTAAACTTTACCAGCATCAGCAGGATCGTTACCCCATAAAGCAACTGATTGACCAGTCATTTTTGGACCCCAAGAACCTTCTTGTGCTCTGTTATAAACACCTCCAGCACCTTGACCATACTCATTTTGGAAATTGTAAAGTTCCATCATTGACTCTAATTGAGAAGAGCTATTTAAAGAAACACCAGATCCTTTTGAAGCACTACCTTTTTTGGTATTAATCAATAATGCACCGTTTGCAGCACGTGAACCGTAAAGAGCAGTTGCAGAAGCACCTCTTAGAACAGTCATTGATTCGATGTTGTCAGGGTTAATACTTGATAAACCATCACCACCGTCACGACCACCGTTACCAGTACCCGGGCTATAGTTTGAGTTATCCATTGGTACACCGTCAACAACGATCAAAGCACCATTGTTACCAGTGATAGAACGGTCACCTCTAAGTACAACACGAGTTGAACCACCTAAACCAGAAGAAGTTCCTGCTACATCAAGACCTGCAACACGACCGATCAAAGATTTACCAATGTTTAATTCTCTGGCTTTTTGAAAATTGTCAGTGTTGACTTTTTGAGTCGCATAACTTAAGACCTTCTGGTCTTTTGTAATACCCAAAGCAGTAACAATTACTCCTTCAAGTTGTTTTGCATCAGTTTCAAGACGAACATTTAATGTAGTTCTTCCATTTACTGCAACAGTTTGGCTTGCAAATCCAATGTAGCTGAATACCAGCGATCCATTAGATGGAACCGAGATTGTAAAACTACCATTAGCATCTGTGCTTGTTCCCTGAGTTGAACCACTAACCTTAATGCTTACAGCAGGTAGAGGTAAATTGTCAGAGTCGGTAACCTTACCGGTAACACTAATATTCTGCGCAAACGCATAGGTTTGGCAAAACACTAGTAGTACGACTAGTTTGTAAATTGTTTTCATCATAATTCTTTTTTTTTAATAAATTTTATTTATAAGAATAAATTCTTCATGATTGAAAATGCTACATAGCTCTTCCAATCAATAAGACCTCCTAAAATAAATAATTTATTTAGTTTCCTAAACTTTAATAAAATATAATTCCATCAATAATATTACAATGAGTCAATTATGTAACTTATTGATTTACAATAATTTATTTTTAAATTTTCACTTAAAAAATTTTTATAAACTGACTGTTTAACAAATGTTGAAAAGTTTTTTAATCCGATAATAGCCGAAAAACGGCAGAAAATTGATGATTCTTAAAAAAAATTAATTTTAAAACTTGATTAGTTAGGGTATTACCAGCCTCTGTAAATTATAGATCCAGATCAGTATTAATAACTAGTTTATACCTTATAGTATATGATAATAATGTTTGGTATTCAATTAGTAGAATTGGAAATTAAATAGCGGGATTTTTAGAATAGCTAAACTCATTCTAAACGCTATTTTTTTAAAGAACCAGGAAGGTAAACAGTATCAAAAAAATGATAGTAAAAGAATATCAAACAAATACCTGAATTGTATACCCTAGGTATTCAATTAAAGTAAAATAATCGGAACGATTATCAATTCCAAATTAAATTTTTTCTTGAACTTGATAGAGAATGCATGTTAATTGTGCTTAATAGGTCTTTTAGACACGAAATAATTGATCATCAATACAATGATTAGGATAAGTAGTCCAAAAAACTCTCTGGTTTCTTCAATCCAGGGTGCAGACGCTTTCATACTTGAGGCAATATTTTCAGCATTGTGTTCATTCAACCAGCTCAGCACACCAAACTTATCAAAGAATAAGTATAGGTCATATATCAAAAACAAACCTGAAAACAAGAGTGTAAATACAGGATAATTCTTCCCTCTAGAGGCCTGAAAACAAATTATACCACCAATCAAATAAATTGGGATCCATATATAAGGATCAGGATCATTGTATTGTAATGCTGCAGAAACAATAAAAAGAAGACAAAAGATGATATTAAAGACCTTCATATATTAGTATAAAAGAGCATTTAAATGCTAAACAATAGTGCTGCTATTTAATTAGGCAATAATTTGGAATCGCCTGTGTTAAGATAATCTTCAAACTGTTTCAATAATTTAGGGTCCTTTGGACGACCATAGATATCACTGGATTTATATTTACCAAGGTCAAATGCTTTTTTCATCCACACATCACGACGTCGATCTTTAACAACATTTGCAATAAGATTTGGAACAAACTGTGGTGGAATGGCTAAAATACCATCCTGATCACCAATAACCAGATCGCCAGGCATAATAACTGCTTTACCAATACGAATAGGCACATTAATGCCAGAAACTGTTGCATTACTTAATGCTCCTGGATAGGTACCCCGATAAAATGCTTGCATCCCGCTTTGAGCAATATTCTCGGTTAAATAGATTCCACCGTCTACAATTAAACCTGTTCCTGTTGTTTTCCAGATATAGTAAGAAAGTTTATCTCCAACATAGGTACCACCCTGTACTTTTCCATATAAATCGACAATCACCAGGTCGTCTTTTTGAAGCATGTCAATAGTTGTCCTGTTGTTCAGTCCGGTAAAATTATTTTTATCTGCTTCACTTTGCATTCCTGCAACCAAGTCAGGACGAGAAGGCATAAACTGAACGGTGAATGCTCGACCAATGAGCTTCTTTCCTGGAACAATTGATTTCCATCCATCTTCATACTGATTTGCATATTCCTTCGGTATTGAACCAATTGCTTCAACAACCTGAATGTCCATTTTACGGATGGTATCCAAAATAGCAGTCGGAATCATTGGTCGACCACCTGGGAACCTAGAATAAGGATTTTTGCTAGTAAAACTGATCATTTGCTCCTCAGTAAAATTATAGAGCTGCGCTTTTGCCTGAGGTGTAAAAAATGGTGCGATAAACAATCCGAAAAAAATGAGCATTTGCCTGAAGCCCGGTTTGAATAGTTTTCTCATAATATTCCTGTTGATTTTATTTTTTTTAGTTAACAATTACTTTTTTGGATTTTCTGGTTAATAAATGAATAATTACCCACGCCAAAAGATACGTTACTCCACAAATGGTGAAGATAAGGTTATAACCACCGGTTAAGTTATCAGCAGCTTTATAAACATCCAAAAGGTAACCTACAAAAATCGGAAATAAAATTCCTCCAATTGCCCCGGTCATACCACCAATTCCAACTACTGAACTAACAACATCTTTAGGGAACATATCCGAAGCCAAGGTAAAAATATTTGTTGCCCAGGCCTGATGCACTGCAACAGCCATACTGATCAAACCGACCGCTACCCATTTATCTGTCACAAACTGAGCAATTGCGATCATTATTCCAAGCTCCAAAACTGCAAACATTAATAATACGCCCTTTCTTGCTTTTAAAGTAGGCCAGCCTCTATTAATCAGGCTGGAAGAAAAATATCCACCAGCAATACTTCCTATGGTAGTTGCTCCATAAATAAGTATCAACTCAGGACTGATTACTTTCAAGTCAAGATTAAAGGTGGTCGAAAAATAAGATGGCAGCCAAAACAAAAAGAACCAGAAAATAGGATCAATCAAAAATTTACCGGTTACAAATGCCCAGGTCTGTGGAAATGTGAACAGTTTGGCCCATGAAATCTTAGTGTTGCTCTTTACCTGATCAGAAACATCATCTTTATCGCTTTCTATGTAGGCCAGTTCTTCGGAAGTTAATCTTTTTTGTTTGGAAGGAATTTCATAAAAAATCCACCAAAATATCAACCAGACAAAACCAAGGGCTCCGGTGATCCAAAAAACTTCCTGCCAGCCATAATTTTGCATAATAATTGGAACAAGAATCAATGCAACAACTACCCCTATTGCAGTCCCAGAATTGAAAATACCAGTAGCCAGCGCTCTTTCCTTTTTAGGAAACCACTCCGCAACAGCTTTCATTGCTGCCGGAAAATTTCCTGCCTCCCCTATTCCAAGAGATAATCTGGCAATACCAAAACCCATAACAGATTTCGCCAAGGCATGAAACATTCCTGCTAGGCTCCATACAACTACAGCAACACTATAACCCATTTTAGTACCTACTTTATCTATAAACCTTCCAGACACTATTAAACCAATTGCATAAGCAAATGAAAAAGCAGACATGATCTTACCAAAATCTGATTCAGTCCAGCTAAACTCGGCTTCAAGTGTAGGTTTTAAAAGTCCGATGATTTGCCGATCCAAATAATTTATTACAGTACCTGTAAACAATAATCCTACGATTATCCAACGGTAATTTTTGATTTTTGCTGATGCCATTTGGGTTGTTAGTTAGTTCGTTAGTTATCCGTTGCCAGTCATCTGTTACCTGGATTGGATAATTGTCAATTATCAACTGTCAATTGTCAACTATCCGTCATCCCGACACAGGAGGGATCTCATTCAATTTAGCTGAATTTTTAAAGTCTTGGTTCTTGAATCAATTTAAAAAATACTTAACATACTGCTTAAAGTGATCTAATAATCCATCCCAGTCTTGATTCTTAATCAATTGTTTATCAAAAAGCTGTCCCCCGATTCCTAAACCATCTGCACCTGCTTTCATGAATGCCTCAATATTACCCAGATTTATTCCGCCAGTAGGCATTAGCTTTATCTTATTTAAAGGTGCTTTTACATCCTTGATGTATTCTGGACCAAGGCTTGTTGCAGGATAAACCTTAACCATGCTTGCTCCTAGTTTCCAAGCCTGATAAATTTCTGTAGGAGTATATGCTCCAGGAAATACGGGTATATTTTTACTAACACAGGCTCGAACAACATCAGGATCGAGAATTGGGGTAACAATAAACTGAGAACCAGCCCGGATAGCCAGATCCAATTCATCTGTATTACAAACCGTACCTGCTCCAACATTTAGCTGTCCTTTATATTTATCAGCGGCAAAACGAATAATTTCTTCTGCTGCCTGAGTATTCATGGTTATTTCAATTGTTGTGAGGCCTGCAGAAAGATAGATAGGAAGAATTTTTTCGATAGTATCAAAACTTAAATTCCTGATAATTCCAACAATAGGAACTTTTGAAAATCCGTTCCAGGAAAACTCTTGATTATTCATTTGAAGTTGTTTGAGTTGCATTAAAAATTTGTACCTGACCAGCAATTGTTGCTTTATCTATTAGTTCTGGCTGAATATAAGTTGTATTGAATTTCAAGGAAATAGCTTCAGCTGCAAGTTTATAATGTTCATACAGATGCTTTCCACTACATATTACCAAGTGGTCATAATTTCCATCTTTTAGCTGCCTGAGTTCTGAACCAATTAATAAACCACTTAAATAATATGCATTCTGCTCTTTTGTAAATTGCCCAAATAGCTGTCCGGTTCGAACAGTAAACAAGCTATGTAAAAGTGCCGATGTGCCCGAAATTTCAACTCCTTTTAAAAAGGCTTTAATTTGATCCGCTTGCATCAATACGGTACCAGAACTGCTTAAAACAGAATCTTTTAAGATACTATGCTCAGTAAGAATATTATAGATTTCACCAGTCATAAATGTTTGAAAATCAATTACAAAACGATCTTTAACAGAAATGTGTTTTGAATGTGTTCCTGGAAAAACAAAAACAATTTTTTCTGAAGCCTGGATAGAGATTTCATTTAATTTGAGAAGACCAATTAGCTGCGCCTCCTCTCCACGCATCACATCTTCATGACTTTTAAGTCCAGAAACTAATACCAAGGGAGCATCCTTCCCATTAAAATCTTTGAATACCCTAACTGAAGCTTGACTTCCATTACTCTCAAAAGGAAGTTCTGCATACGGAAGTTCTTCCATCCCAATTGAAGAAGATGCCATTCCGGATACAATTACAGGAATAGTATCTAAAATAAATGATGTCTTTTTTGCTAATTCTTTAATGCTATTTTTTAAGATTGCTGCATAAAAATCAAAACGATTAATCTCATCTTGTTCTTTCCAGTCTCTGTATGTACCTGCAACCCCGTCTTTAGTTAAATATTCGGCAAGAACCTTATAATCTTGTCTTTCAACAAGCCTTAATCTGAATGAAGTTGTGCCCCAATCACAACATAAAATATGTTTATCCATCAAAATATCAATTCTCCATTCAAAATTTTACTTATTGACTCTGTTTTTAAAGACAGCTGATGCATTACCATTCAGAATATCATTTTCTGTAAATCTGCAATACAAAATATCTTTAGCACCAGTTCTCTCACGATCAAAAACAACATGAATAGTGCCATCACTTGTTTGATCTGCATCTGGATAAGATACATTTTCGCGTTCATCAAGTAGTAATTTATGAGGCCACGTTTTTCCGCCATCTTTAGAAAGAAAAGCAGACATTTTATTTCGCGTAGTGCTATTATTACTGACCAGCAATAAATTACCGGAAGAAAGTTTACCTAAATAAAATCTACTGGAGGTTGTTGGGCCAGAAGCTGTAAAAGGCTGAATTTTAGCCCAGGTTTTCCCAAAATCATTACTTTTTGTATAATAAATTCCTTTGGTAGTTCTCAACATTGCAAGATATTCTCCATTTTCAGAAATTTCTACCAGTTGTGGTTCATCATGGATCCTTAATTCTTCATCAATATAAATTGAAGCATAAAAACTCAATGGTAGATTATTGCCCGTTTTAGAATAAACAAACACCCCATGTTGAGGAAATGATTTTTCAGATTTTGTTCCAAGGATTGGCTTATCAATATAAACGGGGAAAAGTGTCTGCTTTTTTGAAGATAAATAAACAGGTTTATTACTCATTACCCCATCACTTATTCGGATAGGCTGAGAATTAGAGATTCTGTTTCCATCCCATTTAATTTCTATCGCATTAACACCGCCAAAACCATCCCAGATTAAGTTATTTTTTGCACTTCCGTAGAATAAATTAATTTTCCCTTTATTATCTCTCCAAATTGTGGGATCAAATAAACGATAGGCCTTATCTGTTGGATAAATAGCTAGCTGATCATTTAACCAAGATTTTCCTAAATCCTGACTAACTGATAAAGTTACATAATTACCAGGGCCAGGTGCAGCACCACCTGAATACCAAGCCACAAAAACCTGTTTTCCATCTGCAGTTGCAGCAACTGCAGGAACCTGTTCAAATTTTCTGTCTTTTAATCTTGAATCTGCAGGATTATAAATAAACTCTGCCATAGCAGAAGGATCTTTATCGCCGGCAATTGCAAGTGCAGTTATTTTACTGGCACTGCAACCTGACCATAGAAATCCACTGCTGGAGGTCAGGATTATTACGAAAAATAGTATTGATCTGGTTTTCAAATTCTGATGTTTTTAAACTAATATAATATTCTAAAGATTAATCGGATTTAATTCTATTCCGGAATTCTAAAAATGTGATTATTTATGGAAATAATGGCATAAACATCGAAAATAAATCAATTACATGAAATTACCAATTGTGAATAGCCCCATCCGGACTCTTCAAAACTGGATGTGGAAACTTAGTTTTTTCGGCAATTTCCATGATAAAATCTGCCTTTTTGGGATTAAATTTCACACCCAATCCAGGTTCAGGATTTAAATATAATTTACCTTTAGAAAAATTCACATAATCATCATTGAAATAAGTTGGCCTTTCTACCTCACCTCCAGCTATTTCCATCATTACTCTTGAAGGGCTGCTTGAACCAAGAACATGTACTAAAGCTGCTGTTGATAAAGGGCCAGTAAAGTGTGGAATCATGCCTATATAATGGGTCTCACATAATGCTGCTATCTTCTTCAATTCTATAATTCCACCACTATTGGGCAATGTTACCCTAGAATAATCTATGAGATGTTGTTCAATTAGTTCATTAATATCCCAGCGATCGCCAAATTGTTCACCTACTGCAATAGGCACTTTGGTAGCTTGCCTAAAGGTTCTGTAAACACCTGGATTTTCAGATCTGATTGCATCTTCTACAAAATATGGGCTTAATTCTTGTAATGCTGAACAGATTTTTATAGCTTCGGGAGTATCAAAACGGGTATGAAGGTCAATTGCCCAATTACCCTTACCTCCTACTGCTTGATCAATTCTCTTGCTAAATTCTATGGTTTTATCGGCATTATCAAAGAAATCAAAAGGAAGATCACCATTGCCACCCGTTGGTCCGATCCGATATGACCTAAAGCCAGCTTTAAGACAATCGGTTGCTCTTTCTTCTTCAGTTTTTGCTTTTGATGGTCTAAAGCCTGTGGCGTAACATTCTATAAATTCTCTTGTTGATCCACCAAGTAGCTCATATACAGGAACATTTAAGACTTTACCCTTAATATCCCATAATGCCATCTCAAGGGCGCCTAATGCATGCAATTTCTCTCTTCCAGGAGGATAAAACATCCCTCTGTATAAATATTGCCAGATATGTTCAATACGAAAAGGATCTTCACCGATCATCATCTGAGCGCATTGCTCGATCATATCTTTTGAACCACCCTCACCTATACCGATTATCCCTGTATTAGTTTCAATTTCAACAATACCTCGAGCCTGATTAAAAAGAGGTTTATTATACCCAGGGGCAGCATAATATCTAATTTTAGTGATCTTAATATTAGATGATGCCTGTGCATTCAGAATTGGGAAACCAATTAGCATGGCTGCCGAACCAAAAACTGCAGATTCTAGAAATCGTCTTCTTTGCATATAATGATTTAATAAAATAACAAAAATTAATTTATACGTTCCACATCAACATACTGTACACCAATATCCTGATCATCTGATTTGATAAATGCCTCAAATCTACCTGGGCCTTCGGGTAATTCTATGGCATCAAACTTAGAAACCGTATCACCTACCGAAATTGCAATTTTCTTTTCTAACCCACGATATTTTAAATATGCAAAACCTGATTTTGTTGCTTTTTGATAACGAAGGATAACATTATATTTACCAGGGCTGCTAAACACTTCCCAATAACCCATTCGTCTGGATTGCTCACCTATCAAACCCTGACCACCCCAATCAAACCTTGATAATTGTACAATGGGCTGAAACTTAGTGCCAATATATATACGCTGGGGCCAATCACTTCCTCGATCTTTCATAGCTTGATCAAACCAGTTTTGGTAACGAGAGAGCATGTTTTTTACAATATCGGGGTGTTGTTTAGCTATATTTTCAATTTCACTAGGGTCTTTCTCAATATCGTATAACTCTAAAGAAGCTAAAAGTTTTTTCATATCTGCCTCTGCAATGCCAGGCCGAATAATATTTCCATAAGGGTCGTCATTGGGAGATATGAGTTTATAGCGCTGACCTCGTACCGTAAAATGAAAATATTTGAAGGGTTCAGAACCAGCATGACCCTGAATGAATATTTCACGTTCTGGAATGCTTTTCAATTTATTAGTAAGTAAGGGCAATAATGATATTCCATCCAGTTCCAAAGATTTTGGTATAGGTACATTACATGCTTCAAGAAGTGTAGGCATTACATCAATATGTGCTGCCAGATTGGTGTATTTAACTCCCTTAGGAATCTTTCCGGGCCATTTAATAAAAAATGGAACGCGTATTCCATTTTCATAAACACTGGTTTTTGTACCCCGAAGATTCATCACAAAACGATCTGGATAGAGATCATTTTTTGTTCGTTTAGTTCTCGGACCATTATCAGACATAAAGATTACGATGGTATTATCTTCTATGCCTAATTCTTTTAATTTAGCTAGCAAACGACCAATATTAGCATCTACATTGGCAATCATACCATAGGTCAGCGCGTTGAGTTCATGAAGACCCATCTTTCGATAAGGATCGGCCCACTTATCACTAACTGTTAATGGAAAATGAGGGAGGTTTGTTGCGTAATAGGCAAAAAATGGCTTATCCTTATTTTTATCTATGAAGTTAATGGTTGCATCTGCAAAAATATCATCACAATATCCTTCAAAAACCTTCTTTACATTATTATGCTCTAAAATCGGATTGAAATAAGAGTTTCCAGGAGGGTCGGATGCCTGACCAATTCCTCCGCCTTTATGAATCAAGGTTTCCTGAAAGCCCTTATCGGAGGGCCTCATAGGATAGGAATCACCGAGGTGCCACTTTCCAAAAATTCCGGTACTATAACCCGCATCTGAGAGTACTTTTGCAAGGGTAACTTCTGTAGATTTCATAAGGTGTGCAGTTTCTGTAACGCCTACTACACCTGTTCTGTAATTATCTCTACCGGTAAGCATACTGGCTCTGGTAGGCGAGCAATTAAAATTCACAATAAACTGACGCATCTCAGCACCTTGATTTGCAATTGCATCCATATTAGGAGTCTTCAGAATATCGTTATTATGAAGTCCAACATCGCCAATACCCTGATCATCAGTCATGATCAAAAGAATATTAGGCCTCTTTTGAGCGAAAGAATTCTCATGAAAAATAACGCTTAATGAAAAAACCGAGAATAAAAGAAATTTTGAATAAATACTAATCAGATTCATATATCAAATACAATAGAATATCTATAATTAATCATATCAGATTAGGCAAATTATGATATTTACAGGTATACTAAATTTTAAAAACAGATTCAAATCTATTTTCCTTTTACTCGATTAGATGCAATGGCATTTAGATCATACATAACCTTTCCATCTTTTAGCGTCATTTCACACTCTAATTTTTGTGTGCCTTCCTGTCTGTTTCCAGCAATATCTCTGAATCCAAATTTTCCCTGCCGAACGCTTAAGATTGCAATATCAGCGATTGCACCTTCAGAAAGATGTCCAAGTTCTAGGCGTTTTATAGCTTTTGCTGGAGCCCAAGTGCTGCGAGCAATAACAGCGGGTATATCCATTCCCATAGCCAAATGAATAGATAAAACATTTAATTGATCTTTCATTGCTCCATTCATACTTCCAGTGTGAAGGTCGGTACCCAATAAATCAGGAAGAAATCCTGCTTTAATTGCCGGGATAGCTTGATTAAAATTAAAGCTTCCGCCACCAAATCCAACATCAAAAACAATTCCTCTTTTTTGTGCGGGAATTACAAAGGGTCTGAGTGTTCTAGTTTGAAGATCTACAATTGGATCTCTTCTTTCCAATTCAGTAAAAACATGGGTATAAATATCACCTGGCCTGAGGTATTTAAAAAAGAGATCTTCAATTGGGAGTTTACCACCACCAAAATCAATGATTACTGGCATATTGGCAAGATTACCAGCAGCCACGATCTTTTTAACTGGAGTCCAATCAGGATTGGTAAAATGGGCAAGTTTAAACCCTACCACATATTCCTTATTATCGATTGCAGCTTTTGCTGCAAGCTTTACATCCATATCACTTACATCTTGTTCATATTCACCACCTCTCATTCCTTCGCCAACAATATTCAGAAAAGATAAAACCCGGGTTTGAGATTTATCAATAATATTTCTTTTAAACGTATCAAACGACTTATATCCAGCTCCACCACAATCTACAAGAGTGGTTACGCCGGAGCGAAAACTAAATCCATCTGCTGTAACACCCACATTCCCATTACTGAGATAGTGATCAGGTTGAACTCCCCAAAAAACATGCGCATGAACATCAATCAAACCGGGAGTAACATACATTCCAGTTGCATTTACTATCTGTTCTGCAAGTGAAGGATCAATATTTTTACCAACCTTGGCAATTTTGCCATTTTTTATGGCCACATCTAGAAGGTCATTAATATTGTTTTTGGCATCGATCACTCTGCCTCCTTTGATAACAGTAGTGTACATTGGAGCTGTACCCTGTGCATTTGCATCGGCAAGTATCAGGAATAGGATAGATAAAAATAAAATTGAGATTTTTCTCATCGCTTTTTTTCTAAGAATCTTAAAATAATAACCAATCAATGGTTAGGGTTGAATTAAAAATTATCTGCTTTTTTCAGGATTACTGGCTATCGCATTGAGGTCATAAACTATTTTTCCTGCACGAAGAGTCATTTCACATTCAAACTTCTGTTTACCTTCATTTCTATTCCCAGCGATATCTCTGAATCCGAATTTGCCATTACGTACACTCAAAATTGCCACATCAGCACCTGCACCTACAGAAAGGTTACCAAGATCTTCACGTTTAATGGCTTGTGCCGGAGCCCAGGTACTGCGAGAAATAACTGAAGGAATATCCATACCCATAGAAAGAAATATAGACAGTACATTCAACTGATCTTTCATTGCCCCGTTCATACTTCCTGTATGAAGATCAGTGCCCATGGTATTTGGTAAAAACCCAGCCTTGATAGCGGGAATAGCCTGATTAAAGTTAAAACTTCCACCACCAAAACCAACATCAAAAATAATTCCTCTTTTTTGTGCAGGAATAACAAAGGGTCTGAGTTTTCTAGTTTTAAGATCTACTATCGGGTCTCTTATTTCAAGTTCAGTAAACACATGCGTAAAAATATCACCTGGCCTAAGGTATTTAAAGAAGAGATCTTCAATTGGTAATTTTCCAGCACCAAAATCAATAATAACAGGCATATTAGCTAATTTACCTGCAGCAACTATTTTTTCAACAGGTACCCAACTTGCGGCTCCAAAATGAGCGAGTTTAAACCCTACAACAATATCTTTATTAGCTAAGGCTTTTTCAGCTGTTTTTTGAGCATCCATATCATTCATATCTTGCTCATAAGGATCGCCTCTCATACCCTCGCCAACAATGTTTAAAAAGGAAAGTACTCTAGTACGAGATTTATCAATAATTGTAGATTTAAACTTATCAAAAGAGGCCCATCCAGCACCACCACAATCAACCACAGTGGTTACACCTGCACGAAAAGTATATGGATCAGGAGCTAAAGCAGAAAAGCCACCACTCAATCCGCGATCATCTGTTCCGGCAAAAACGTGCGCATGTAAATCAATCAAACCAGGAGTAACATACATTCCATCTGCAGTCACAAGTTGTGAAGCAAGAGCAGGATCAATATTTTTAGCTATAGCAGCAATTTTGCCATCCTTAATAGCTACATCCATTTTTTCATTAATATTGTTTTTGGCATCGATTACATGCCCACCTTTGATCAGGATACTGTATGTTTTTGTCTGAGCCTGAATAAATGAACTAAGAAATAAAAGGCTGTAAAGAAGCAGAAAGGATATTCTTTTCATAATCAGAATAATGTTTACAATAAAAATTGGTATTAGGTTTGGGCGAAAAATAAGATATGAGAAACAAGATATGAGCACGAATTCAGTAATAAACTGATTTCTTGACCTTCTCACATCTCACATCTCACATCTCACATCTCATCTCACATCTCACATCAACTAACAGCTGCCTTAGCAAGCTCTTCCTGAACACGTTTTGCAACAATTTTATCTTCACCATTTTGCAACATAAATACAGTGATATTGATTGCATCTGGACCAGTCATAACTTCTACTGAAGGGCTTCCATCCTGTAGTTTCTTATGTAATTCTTTTGGTGTAATTTTTACTTTAGACGCATCCCAAGTAATTTTTAATGATGGAGTATGATTAGCAACTTCAGGAACAAAAACTTCAGTACTTACGCCGTTCACCTTACTTGCAGCAGTCACAATAGTAGCAACTCTGTCTTCCCACATTTTCCATTCAGCAGCATGATCAGTATTGATATATTTTTCTAAAGCCACATACATGCCCAGAATTTCTTCCTTGTTAACTTTCATCCCACGACCTATATTACCACCATTTGGAGGTCCGTTAAGGCGCGCTGCAGCAATTAGGTCTTTTTTACCCATCAAGATTCCGGTGCTTTGAGGTCCGCAAAGTGCTTTACCGCCCGATACACAAACTAGATCAAAACCTAAATCATTATATTTCCAAAGGTTTTCAACAGGAGGAACATCAGCAGCCATATCAATCATTGTTGGAATGTTATGTTTTTTACCTATGGCAACAAATTCTTCGTGCTTAATTTTTCCCATTGGGCCACTAGAATTAAGGAACCACATCATAGCAGTTTTGCTGGTAATTGCTCTTTCCATTTCTTCGGCAGTTTCCACTTCAACCGGGACCATGCCTGTATTAGATAAAGCGTGTACATACCCTACATTGTGTGATTTTTGAACAATCACTTCAGTCTTTTCAAAACTTGAAAGATTTGGAAGAAGGGCTACTTTTTTTCTATCCATGCGGGTTAAAACACCTGCAGTACCCAGAACTAGAGCTGACCAGCAACCTGCAGTAACCATAGCAGATTCTGCATGACACATGGCAGCAATTTTTTCACCAACTTTATCCTGAACTTCATTAATCATAACAAAATGATTTGATGCTGATTGGATAGTATCCACAACCTCATCGTGCATTAGAGATGCAGTCATTGTAGTATAGGTACCTGCAGCATTTATAAAAGTTCGCAAACCAAGTTCTTTAATAACATCGCGCTTTGCAGTTGTTGCTACTGTTCCCGCTAATGCTTGAGGAACACCCGTACCAATTGCCGCACCTGCAATAGGAGCTACAGAAAGGTATTTAATAAGATCTCTACGTTTCATAGTATTATTATTATTTATTTTATTTTTTGGTTGAAACAATAAGAGGAGATTAAAAATCTCCTCTTATTGTTTATAAATCTAATGTACTGAATGAATTACGTTATTCAAACATATATTCATTAGTATAGCATATTAGTTACTTTGACCTGTACCAGGACCAACATCCCACCACATTCTGCCTTGTAAAAGGTCTAACTCTTGTTCAGAGTAATTTTGACGCTTGATGGCTTCATAGTAGTTGTCTGGATTTACGTTACGTTCTGCAATAGGTAAAGAGAATCTTCTCCACATTTTACCTGCAGTAACGTTACCTGGATAGGAAACTTTCTGACCAGCAGTGTTAGTCCAGTTAGCATAGTTAAATACAGGGTATTTTGTACGACGCCAGTTAGAATAAACTTCATAATCATCACCAAGCAGTGAAACCCATTTTTGAGTAGAGATAACCTCTAACTGTTGGGCAAAGGTACCTGCAGCAGGATAAGGATTTGCAAGCAAATAAGCATCAACCTGTGCAGAAGTAATCACACCTGAATGAGGAGCAACACTTGGCCATAAAGCCCACTGAGCCATTGCAGCACGAACACCATTATCATAGGCAGCCTTTGCAGTTGTTCCAACGCTCCATCCTCTGGCAGCAGCTTCAGCTATAATTAAATAAGCTTCGGCAGGACCCATGGTTATGATTGGAGAACCTCTGTCTATATAGAGCAAAGATGGCTCGGAATAGGTATCAAAATCAGTTGGTCTGGTGTTGATACTGCCGTTAACCATTCCACGCTGAGTAGCAGGAGTATTATTTGGAGTATATGTATTACCAGCTGCTGGAACCCAAACAACTGAAATTACAGGCAAACGTGGATCACTTGTATTTTTCAAATGATCAATGAATTTACCTGACCATTTACTTCCTTCTATATTATCACCACCCGGGCTTGTAAAGTCACCATTAATGTATCCATTAACTCTTGGATTAAATTGACCAGTAACGTTTGCATATTTCAGGTAAGCAATATCAGCAAAATCCGTCATTACCCCGCCTGCTACCGCTTTTTCAACCCAGGCCTTTGCTGTGGCCGGCTCAATATCAGATAAACGCATACCTAAACGAAGCATTAACGTATATCCGAATTTTTTCCATTTAGCCACATCACCTTTAAAATAGGGATCTGCACTACCAAATACATTTGGCTTGGTAGCATCCATAGATTTTAAAGCTGTTTCAAGTTCGGTTAGCATAGCTGCATAGATACTTTTTTGAGTATCATATTTAGGCTTTAATACATCCAAACCTTTCATCGCTTCTGAATAAGGCATATCGCCCATCACATCTGTTTTTTGATGGAAAGCCAAAATTCTAAGGATCTCAACAGCAGCACGCTTATTCACGTTTTCTGGGCCAGAGATTTGCTTAGTAAGTTGTAATAAGCGGTTCCATTGTCCGGTATAAATATTAAAGTTACCGACTGTTCCATTAAAATTGTAGAATTTATCTCCTGTTGCAGGAACTTCTTTATAAGAAGAAAAATACTGCAATCCTTGTCCTAATGGTCTGTAATTATCTCCAGGACCACTTTCTAATACTGCTGCAGTAAAAGAATAATCTGGAATTACGTATTCAATTGCGTTTGGATTCTTGTTCAGGTCAGTTAGCTTCTCGGTATTACACGATTGCATCGTTGAAAATACAAGAACAGCTCCGGCCGCATATATCATTTTTATGAATGTCTTTTTCATGTTCTTAGATTTAAATATTAGAATCTTAAATTCAGGTTAAAGCCAATGTTTCTGGTTCTAGGAAAAGCTACACCCTGACTTCCCTGAGCATTACCTACTGTTTCCTGCATTTCAGGATCAATACCTGCTTCTTTAGTTCTCTTATCCTGATAAAGGATAGCCAAATTAAAGCCAGTGATACCCACAGAAGCAGATTGAACTCTCATGAACTTAAGTGCATTTACAGGTAAGTTATATTTCAATACTGTACGACGCAGTTTAATGAAATCTGTTTTGTAAACCCACTGACCCGGATAAGCATTTCCAAAGTTATTGTAGTACGTATCAAGATCTACCACATTCCAAACCTTAGTGTATGGAGCACCAGTAGCACTAACACCACTAACAGTTAAACCACCCTCTCTTCCAGGAAGTGTTTGTGGAGTATGACCAAATCGGGTAGCATATTGAATTAAGTTACTGTAACCAACAGCTCCAAATTTAGAATCGATATCAATTGTTAAACTAAAGCGTTTGTAACGGAAGTTATTTCCAAGACCCATCAGGTATGGAGGGTTACCCACACCGATATCCTGCAGTTCTTGAACTTCATAACCGGTAGCAGTGTTATAAACTTTGTTACCATTAGCATCTCTCTTCATCACATTGGCTCTAACCGTTGAATAAGGTAAACCAACTGCATTGATCATTTGAGGACCACCAATACCAGATCCTAAAGATAGGACATCAATACCAGGAGCTAGTTCAACGATTTTACTCATGTTATAGCCAAAGTTATAATTCACATCCCATGAGAAATTATCCTTCTTGACTGGAGTACCTGTTAAGCTGATTTCCCAACCCTTGTTAGTCACCAAACCAAGATTTCTTCTTCCTGCAGCGAATCCGGTAGCTCCAGAAATTGGTGGAGAAAGAATATCGTTTCTAGTTTTTCTTGAATAATAGTTTACATCCAATCCAATTCTACTGTTCAACATTTGAACTTCAAAACCACCTTCAATAGTTTCAACTGTAACCGGGCGAATATTTGGATTATTCAAAACATTCGGGTTTGTTAATGTAGGAAGACCATAAGCATTTACAGTACTAACTGCATAAGTTTGATTGATACTTCCTGCGTTCACAGTTGCACTACCTACTTCAGCCCATGATGAACGTAATTTGGCATAATCAATGAACTTAGGCATTTTAACCACCTCAGAAAGGATAAAACTTGCACCAACTGATGGATAGAAGATAGAGTTAAATCCTGGATTCAACACAGAGAACCAATCTTGACGACCAGTTACTGTTAAATAGAAGAGATTATTGTAATCAATATTTGCTTCTCCAAACACAGAGTTTGTTCCAAACGAACCTTGTGAAGCATTAACCAGATCTCTATTAACCAAATTGGTAACACTATAAAAATCAGAGACAACCCATTGGCTTCCATTGGCTGTATTTCCTTTAGAAAAATCTCTTTCACTTTGTGCACCCGCAAGAACATTCAATCCAATTTTATCTTTCAGGAATCTTTCGTTATAGTTTATTATACCCTGGAAGTTTGTTTTATCATCCTGCATAGTACCTGATTGGAAATAACCAAGTGGTGTATAGTTATTGGTATTTGGCACGTATACTTGGTCAGTAGTATAATTAAAATCACGTGCTACAGTACCTTTTACAAATAAGTTAGGCAAAATATTAGCCTGAACGCTTGCGCGACCAATTAAACTCTGACGAGCATCCTTATTTCCAATCTGATAAGCTACGTAGTAAGGATTAAAAGCCACAGGAACTGGGTTCCAAGCCAATTCTCTTCCATTTGCCACACTAATACCAGGTCTGGTTGGGTCAGTACCCGCCATGTTGCGAACATCAACCACGTTTGCTGCTAAATATACAGGCCATGCTGAATTGAAATCGGCATAACCTACACCTGGTCTGTTTCTACCTTCAATCAGATTATACTGAACACTTGATTCAATAGTTAAGAAATCATTCTTACCCATTTTACCAGAAACATTCAGGTTAGCAGTTTTACGCTTATAATCAGAATTAGGTTGTTGATCTTGTGCACGTAGATCACTTACTGATAACCTTGTTTTCAATTTCTCACTACCCGCACTAAATGCTACGGTATTGGTAATATTCTGACTTACTTCATAAAAGTTTTTAATATTATCTTTTACTCTAAATGGTGAGTAAGGGCGCATAACTCCATCAAATTGCATAACCATCGAACCGTCCATTTTTGCACCATAGGATAAACGACCTGAGCTCAATGCAGCGGCAGGGGTAGCAGGCTTTACACCATCATTGCCTTGTCCGTATTCATACTGGTAATTCGGGAAAACTGATGGAGTACCAAAATTGGCATCAGAAGTTACTTCGATACCAACACCTTTTTGAGCAGTTCCTTTTTTGGTAGTAATCAATATTACACCATTTGCAGCCTGACTACCATAAAGAGCGGCAGCAGCACCACCTTTCAATACTGAAATTGTAGCAATATCATCTGGGTTTATTCTAGAAATACCATCCCCACGGTCGGCATTTAAACCTTCAGTACTTGTTACTGGCCCTCTATTCGTATTTGTAATAGGCATACCATCTACCACATAAAGAGGCTGCTGGTTACCATTCAGAGATGTATTACCACGAATAATCACACGACTTGAACCACCTGCACCAGAATTGGCTTGAGTTGCATCCACACCGGCAATCTTACCAGTTAATGAATTTGCAATGTTATTTTGACGTGATTCTGTAAACTCTTCGCCACGTACTTCTTGCACGGCATAACCTAAACCTCTTTTAGCTTTAGTTACACCAAAAGCGGTTACTACAACCTCGCTTAAAGCCTGACGGTCTTCAACCAATGTTACATTCACAGTGGTTCTTCCGTTTACTGCAACCTCTTGCGTTACATAACCGATGTAAGTAAATACAAGAGTAGCATTATCAGGTGCATTTAAGGAGAAGTTACCATTTACATCTGTAGATGCACCGGTTTCTGAACCCTTAACACGCACACTCACACCAATTAAGGCTTCACCAGATGCATCAATTACTTTACCACGAACGTCAGCTCTTTGTTGTTCGATGTTAAATTTTGAAACAAGACCTGTTGTTAGTGCATTACTAATATTAGCAACCTCACGATTTGAGTTAACTTTCGTTTCATTTAACTTCACATTTTTTGAGTATCCATTAGCACTTACCTGCATAATGGCTACTAAAATGAAAATGGTAGTTAGTTTCATAATTCGTAACATTTGATTAGATAGTCTCTTTTTAGGATAGTTCCTAAAATTGTTTATGCAGGAGACGCTGCATTCACTTAGTAAAACATTTTTCATACTTCTACATTTTTAAAATTTGTTTTGGTTAATTAATTAAAATTTCGTGCTTACGAAATTTCATACTGGGATTAATCTAAATATTATTCCGTCCTGGGGTGCAAATCGGGTCGGTTCTTTCATTTTAATCCTTTTTTATTTTTATTAGCTGCTATTGGTTTTTATCATAATTTATTTTCAGGATTTAGTGTATCATTTTTACTTTATTTTTTTTCTTTTACGCTGAATTTTACCTCTCCGCTTATTATCCGATTTAAAGCATTTAAAATCTAAACTTATTAAATTCAAAATGAAATTCAAAATGTCTCGATAAAATTTAACTAAAACTAGCAGAAATTAAATTCTTTAGTAAAAAAATATAATTTGTCTTTGATTTAATT
>Ga0222712_10001675_pt1 | contig 26822 bp, 35 predicted proteins | sample C33_657DmetaG_FD_165043 | JGI IMG/M metagenome (GOLD analysis project Ga0222712, IMG submission 165043) | Estuarine water microbial communities from San Francisco Bay, California, United States - C33_657D | ecosystem: Environmental > Aquatic > Marine > Unclassified | place: USA: California... | reverse complement strand
AGACATCGACTCCATTGTTGTTGAAATTAATTCAATAAATGTTTCAAACACATATCTTGGAGTCATTGAAATATCTGCTAGATATGTAAAAGATATGTCAGACAGGCTATTGTCATTCAGCACACAAAAAAAAGCTTCAGATTTATCTAATGGACTCACACCTGTAGGTAACGTAACAGCAAACTCTTTAAACGCTAGATTGTTTTTTGAAGATAGGTCTGGAATATCTTATGACAAAACATTTGCTTTTGACAAAACAAAATCTTATTTTTATAATAATGTTTTGTTTAAACCATATTATAATATAACAAAATCAGACAATACTATTGAAAAAATTAAACAGGGTTACTTCTATGCAGATTCTTGGACAATAGATGAATTTGGCCAAGTTGATTTACAGGCATTAGACCAAGCACTCCTGTTACAAAAAATAATAGCCCCAGACATACTAATAAAGGATGCCCCATCACCAGCCATCATTAAAAGGCTTTTAGATGGTATAGGGTTTACAAATTATAATTTTAATACATCGTCAAGCGGAAATGACAAATCTGCAATTACTCCATATTATTGGTACACCGATGACAGCAAAACTGTTTGGGAGTGCATACAAGATTTATGCAAAGACACACAGATGGTAGCAAGTTTTGATGAAGATAACATATTACAATTTTACACAAGAGAATGGATCTATGATAAGAATAAATCTAAATCTTTTACATTTAGATACGATCCATTGACAACAGGAGCGTCTCCAAATACTACTGTTATTGAAGAATCAAATATTATATCAATGTCAAAAGAAGATTTGCCTTCTGTGCAGGGAGTTAAAATTCTTTATAGGCCACAAATGAGTTCTGCATATAATGCTGGATCAGATTTGTTATGGCAAGCTCCAGTATATTCTTTAGGGGCTGGCGCTCTTGTAAAAAATCTACCATCTTCTTCTGGGGCAGGTTCTTCTCTTTGGATAAATTTAATAACAACATTAGATGGCCTGGATTTAAGAGCTTTAAATAAAAGCGGCTACCTAGTTTTAAATGATGAAGTCATAGAATACGATGCTATCAAGTATTCATACACAACAATTGCTGGATCTCCTGCAAGCCAATGGATAGAGTCAGATATAGATTTACAAAAATATCAAGCATTAGGACAAGTCAATAGCTTTAAGCCAACAGGAGAATATAGAATTAAAACTAGAGGGGCATTCGGCACTCCAGTGTCATCTCATAATATAGAGCTGTCAAGTTATAAAGCTGACTTTGAGGTAAGGATGTTGACAGAAGCAACACAATCTACTGGAACTCCAAGCATAGATAACTCTAAAATATCTATAGAGGCATCCGATAGCTTTGGAACCAATGTCCCTAGGTCAATGCTGACAGTATCCCAACCAGGAACTTTATCATTAAATAAAAATTATACGGTTGCTACAACAAATGCAAAGTTTATAGATTCTTCTACTAAGAATTTTTGTGTAGGAACAAGCTTCTATTTCCCTCTTGTAAAAGATTCTGCTGGAAGATTAACTGGAGCAGACCAGGTAATTGGTGGCTTAGCTATATGCCTATCTGATAACGGAGCAACTGGATACTATATTGAAGTTAAAACTGAGCAAACAACAGCAACGGGTAAATTGACTGACAAAAATATAAGACTTTGGAGATTTAAAAAAGGTTCTAAGCCATATCAAGTTGCAATAACAGATTCTCAAAAGGGAGATACAACAACCGTAACTGGTGTTTCTGGGGGCCAGCTTTATAACCTAGAAGTTAAAGTAAACTATGATACAACAAGAAGAACATTTAAAATTAGATTTGATAATACTACAATTGTTGCAACAGATAACGGGGCTAGCTTTGTTTTACCAATAACGGAAAAGGTTGGCCTGTTCTCGCAAAAAGGTTCTATTAGCTACGACTATCTGTATAGCAATGCTATTTCAGAATCTCAATTTGCCTCCACTGTTCCCTACAACCCATATAGCGGAATGCTCGGTTCTCAGTCCTATCTTTCCCAATCATTTGGAGATTTTGTTTTAACAAAAGGATCAAAAATTTCTGCTCCCACATTCTTTAAAGAATTCGGCCCAGTTGCAAGAGAACTAAAATATATAAGTGCTAAATATGCACAAAGGCCAGGTCAGCCTAGATTTGCACAAATAACTTTAAATCCATTTGTTACTTTATTAGGATCTACAGTAAATTCTTTTGGTCTAGAGGCTTATGTATTAAATAATGCAGGAACATTTGTTCCACTAGCTGATGGTAAAACAAGAAGCTTCCAGGTAGTCGGAGATCAAATTATTGCTACTGATCCTTTTGAATACATCGACCCAGACATAGCAAAACTAAAAGATATTGAAATTATTGGATTTGATTCAACCTGGATACAGAAAGAGCAGGAAGCCAGAGAGCTGTCCTTATGGATGAAGAACCAATGGTCTAGGCAACAGACAGTAGTAGACATACAGTGTTTTGCAAACCCGTTGCTTCAAGTAGGAGACATGATTGAAATATCCTACCCATCTAACTATATTTATTCTTCAGATGACACTGTTCCAGCTGGTAAGTCTGTAGGGAAATATGTTATATTAGATATAGGTCACTCCTGGGACAGTGGACTTACCACGTCAGTAAAATGTAGGTCGATTTATACAGGATGAAATGGTAGAATGATAAAATGACAAATGTAGATAACGATAAAATAAAATTTAGTGGTTTTCCCACTAAACAAAAAATTCAGCTTCCAGCCGATGATCCGCTAGTAGATATACTCAAGAGTCAATACTACGATTTAGTTATTACTGCACAGTTAGACGGAAGCGTGATATTAACACTTCCTAATTCAAGACCACCAGGATATAAAGAAGGATCCCCTAGTTATGGAATAGATCCAGGCACAGGAGACCCTTCTGAGTTTAGGCCCTTCCCCACTTTGTCAGACATTAGCCTAAAGAATATAGAAATATATCAAGATTTAAATAAAAGCTCTAAGATAAGATTTAAGTTTACAGTAAAAAATAATGCAGGAGATGCTGTTCGTGGCGTCAAAGGAGTTGGTGGATAATGAAAATTCAAGGAACTTATACATTTTACAAGGATGGAATAGAAGTTGGAAAAAGCAATAATATTCTAACAAAATTTGGAAAAAGATTTTTAACTAATTATTTGGCAGGTAGCACCTCCTTTAATTCTAAAAATATTGTAATTGGAATAGGGGATACTGCGCCAACAGTTAATGACAATAAACTTGAGTTTGAATTCTACTCATCTCCAGTAGACATAACTTCTCCAAACATTGTAACAGATCCTATTACTGGTATTACTACATACTCTATCGTATTTAAGACAACGCTACCCAATGACGTTGTTGGTGTAATTAAAGAAGTTGGATTGTTTCCAGCACAATCATCTACAAAAACAGACTACTCTGATAGATATATAAGTTCATTTGAAAACTCATTGCCATGGACAGATTCTGCTGGCAACAACCCCAATCTTGTTGTATCCCCAACCCCAAGGCTCGGATCTTATTTATTTGAAATTGTAGCCCCATCAGTAACTTCACCAAGTACATTCTCCACAAAAGAATATTTTTTTAGTACTGATTTTAATTTATCTGGATACAGCATATACGATAGCCTTACGCTAGCATTTAGACAAGCAGACACAAATTTAGACTATGTGTATGTAAGATTTTACAGCGGAGTTTCAGATTATTTTGAGGCCAGAATACTAGGTGATTCTTCAATAACTTCTCCCGCTAGCCCTAATAAAATAAAAAAAATATTCTTATCAGATCTTTTTAATTCCCCATATAAAAACGGATCCCCAGATTCAACAATAATAAATAAAATACTTGTTGGAATAAAGTCTAAAACAATTAGTGGCACAACGGCATATATGGACGGATTAAAAATTAACGACGAGGATTCTTTTGATCCTACATACGGATTGATTAGTAGGTCAGTGTTAACTGATCCCATAACAAAGTCTTCTGGGTCTCAAGTAGATATAGAGTATAAGATAGGGCTAAGCTTTTAATGGTTAACTTTAGCGGACTATATTTAGATGATGGCGGCTACCAGCCTTCTACACCGACTGGAGCCCCAGATCTTTCTTTATCCGCAGCCGCAGCGGCAGCTGCTGCTGCAGCGGGATCTCAAAACTCTTATGAAGTTGTAATTGAAAATATAGATTTAAACTTATATAAAGAGTACGCATTTGTATTTTCATATATACTGTCTAATGATGATCCCAAAGACACAACAATTGTACTTGGACCATCATCACCAAGATTTGTTGTTACTCAGGCACAAGTTGCTTCTGCAATACCAGACTATACGCAGCTACCAGCAAATGTTGTAGTCTCTGATGGTTTATTGTCGTATCAAGTTTCATGGGATAAGCCAACATGGGAAAATTATACAGACACAATAATATGGGAAGGCTCCTCTTCAGTTTTTACTGGGTCGGAAAAAGTTGTGTGGACAGGAACAGATTCTCAAGCCACCATACTAACATCTAGCACGGCAGTAAGATACATAAAAATTTTACATAGAGATAAATTTTTTCACTCCAACACAACAAGCGCAGATAAGTATGTAATTAAAGGACCAATAAATCCAGTAGATCCAATAGTGGTAGATGCAAATCCGCCATCAAACAATTTTACTGTTGGATCAGTAACAATACAAGACGACCCAGATGGACTATTTACATTTAATAAAAAAATATTATTTAGCTGGGGAGCTAATACAGACACTTCAACCTACGGATATCAAATAAGATTTAGAATAGCTGGAACAACTGATTACACATACATGTCAGTCCCTGGTAGAACGACAACATCAACTTATTTATATGGAGTAAAAGCTGGGCAAACATATGAGATTCAAGTAAGCACCTATGATCAATTTGGAAATACAAATACTTCTGATTGGAAGAGCTATCCAAATATTGTTATTCCTCCAAGTACGTCCCTAGCGCCAGACGTAGCTATTACAGCAGGCGACATGAAAATGGGATACGGTATAGGAGGGAATAACGCAAATAAAGGTCTATACCTTGGCCCAGAAAATTATTGGTACATACAAGGAAACACCACAGCCTCATCAGCAGCCAGACTATCAGTAGGCGGAACTAACGATAAACTGGTTTGGGATGGAACTAACTTATCCGTAACTGGCAACCTCACAGCCAGAACTGGAACCTTTAGCGGTAACATATTGCTAGCATCAACTAATGCATCTATATATAATGGAACAATTAATTCTGCTGGTAATCTTACTGGTAATGGGTTTGCTTTAAATTCAACTGGATTAAAGGTGGCAAACGGAGCCAACTCAGTAACAATCAGTGCTACAGATGGAACAATAACCGCAAATGCTGGGAGCATAGGAAACTGGTCTTTGAGTGGAACGCAAATTTTTAAAAATAATGCGGTGCTAGATAGCTCTGGATACATACAGCTTGGAAATTCAAATGTTGGAACTATTGTAAGACTAACTTCGGCAGAAACTGCTTCATCTGATGGGAACACTTATAGAATGTGGATTGGAAGCAACGACCCCACCACAGCAGCATTTAGAGTTACATCTGGAGGTAAACTATTTGCTACAAGTGCAAAATTAAATAATATAGATATAGGATCTGCATTTTCGGATGGAACTACGCTTGGTACAGTAAAAGATCAAGCCGCTGCTGCTCTTTCATCTAACGGAACATTTAATGGAACATTGTCTGGAAACGTACAGGTAACTGGTTACGGAAGTATAAGTACGGTTGCATCAAATGCTGCAAATGCAGTAAGCAGCGGAACAGTAGATACAAAAATATCTAACGCATTTTCTACTTCAACAAATTACAGTTCAGCTGCAATTATTCAAAGAATAAACGAGTCACTTGGTATTGGAGAGTCAAGTACAAGTAGAATTAACGGAAGCCTTTTAATATCAGGAACAGTAGCAGTAGATGCTCTTGTTGGAACTTATATTTATGGAAAAGAAATATATCAAGGGTATGAGCCAACATTTGCATCTGGTTTTAACGGCGGCGGCATAGCTATTAAACAAGACGTATTCCCATTAGTTGGAGGCTTTCAGCCTGGAATAATTTTTTATGGAACAGATAAAGTTCAGGCTGGACTACTCGGGTCATGGTCAAGTCATAATATGACATATGCCACCAGCTATTTAGGAAACTATATAGACCTTATTCCTGACGATAACTCTTTAAATATTGTAAATGCTGATACGTATATAGGAACTCAATCACTTACTTTAAGCGCCTCAGCAATGAGCATAAGCACTATTTCTAGGGGAAGAAACGTAGCAACGTGGTCTTCTCAGCCTGGAAGGTCATATACCATAACGCATAACCAAGGAGCCACATGTACAATTATTGCAACAGCAGAGCATAACTTAAATGACCTTGTCTGTACAATAAGAAGCAAAACTGACACACAGGCGGTAATAGATGTTTACCACAGAGCTGGAGCCAACGTCAGCGGAGACGTTAGAGTAAACTGGATAGCAATATCTACAACTAATGCATAATTATCCTATTGACGAATTTAATATAAAGGGGTATAATAATCAGATATGAGAAAAGAAATTACGTTTACTAATAGTAGCAGTGGATTGACTCCCGTTGCAATTTATTATGATGATTCCAATAATGAATTTGACAGGGTCACTCTACAGCTAGCAGATGCGCTGCCACAAATAACAGAAGAAGATGTTCAAGAATTTGTTGATATGGCAAAACAAAATTTAATTAATGATGTTGATAGACTTTTTAATTCAACAGAAGATATAACAGAAAACACATTTAATGTCTTTTTAAGACATACCAAAACACATCAATCTTTACAATTAATTAAAGATTATAGAGAAAACAACAGGGGCTAAAATGAATCAGGAACAAAAATTAGAGTTAATTGTAAAAGCTTTACAGCAAAGAATTGGCGACATTGTCTCACAGTATGAGACACACGTTGCACTTCTTCGTACTGAAATTACAGAATTAAATGATAAATTATCTAATGTAGATCAAAAGGAGTAGCAATGGCAATCAACATAGATCCAGTAGTAATTAACGATGGCGACCCAGTATCGGCTGAAGTCATTCAAAGAATGAATTCCAATATAGCAAAAGTTGCTCTTGGAGAAAAAGTTACTGTAATTAATATTACAAATACTACTGGAGCACCTGTACTAAGATCAGCTAATACTACAATTCATGGACAATTTACTGCAACTGCAACACCTTCTGCTCCACTTAAAAAAACAATAACTTATGAGAATGTTACTTTTACAGACATTCCTTCTGTTACACTACAAATAGAAAATCCAAACGCTGCGGGAATTAATCAGCTTCATGGGGTATATTTAACTGAGTCTACAAAAACTCAGTTCTCGATAATTTTAATTGCCTCAGCCACAGCAAAAAAAGCAGACGGATGTGTGGTTAGATGGATTGCAGTAGGAAACGTAGACAATAACACCCAAGCCTAAAAGATTGACAATGCGTATTAATATGTTACAATTACTGTAACATCAAAGTCACGTACCCGTGACTTTTTTATATATTAAGGGACTTAATGAGTAACGATTTAAAATGGATGCTATCATCAGATCAGCAGTTTCCGTATCAAGATGACAAAATGATTGCCTTGTGGTTTAAAGTGATGAAATGGTTTAAGCCAGATGTAGTTGATTATTTGGGCGACACGGATGATCAGGCTTGCTATAGCAAGTATACTGAAGGAAGATCTGCAGAGTTTTTAAACCTACACAAAACAGATAGTCGTGATCTTATTGTTCCTACAATGCGTCATGAAGCAAAGGGAGCAAGAGATTTTTATACCAAAACAAGAGAGATGCTCCCAGACGCACAGCTATTTTCAGCTCTTGGCAACCATGACGTTAGAATTTTTAATTATGTAGACGCAAAGCTACCAGATTATATTAATGAGGTAACTCCAGAAGCATTGTGGGGATTAGACTCTTTGGGTTATGAATATATCCATTACAATGAACTTCCTAAACGTAGATTTGGAGATATACATGTTCACCATGGAATTTCAATTGCATCTACTGGTTCGGTTCGTAAAGACATGGAAGACCTTCAGGTTTCTTTAATTCGAGGTCACTCACACAGAATGGCGGCCCACCTTGTAACTTATGAATTAAGAAACGGCGGTGCAGGAGAAACAATTCGTGGATATGAACTTGGACATATGTGCGATGAAAAGGGTCCAGGAATGAAATACATGCAACATCATGATTGGCAAAAGGGATTTGCAATTGCTCACATTGTAAATGATTACCCTCATATTCAAATGATTCACGTAGCGCCTGATTATTCGTGTGTGGTTGACGGGAAGTTGTTTACACTATAATGTGGTGCGGAAAATGTAAAGGAAGAGTATTTGTAGATAGAGTGTTTTCACAAAAATTACACATGGAGCTGTTTTGCATTATGTGTGGAAAACGTTGGATGGTTAATAAAGAAACGAGTGGTTTTGGAAAATGGCTGGAGTTAAACGAAACGGCAAATCAAAAAGCTTACGGTATTTCTTCTTAAACGATAAGATACATAAAGTTTTAAAAGCATCTAGATCAAAAGATGAGATGGTTGCCTGGTGTTACCCAGACAAAAAAAGAGTTATGTATTCATATTCTCAAGTTAAAAAAAATATGGAGACAGCCTACACTGTTGTAGAAGTTGCCTCTATGCTTAACAAGCATAGGGTAACTATACAAGAATATATATTAAATGAGAAGGTCGCTACTCCTCAAAAAATATATCCTATAGGTCAGCCAGACAGCAAGAATTGGTCTCAGTATATGTTTAATCAAAAAAACATATTGGATATACATCAACATATATTAGACTCAGGCCACTCAAAAGAAATTCCTTCAAAAGCAGAAGTTCAAGCTCTTCTCAAAAACAACTTAATATTGTATACTAAAACAGATGAAGGAAAGTTTGTTCCAGTATGGAAGGCGGAATAATGGCTAGCAGCAGAATTGTTTTGTGTCCAACATGCAATAAAGAACTTGAGGTCAGGTCTGACTTTGCACACATAACATTATCTAACCACATAAAAAAGGAGCACAAGTGACAACAAGAGTTAAGGTTGATCTATCGTTTACTAGAAATCTTGGTAATTATGAAAGCATTAAAATAGGCATTGGCATTGAAGATGATGTTCGTCAAGGAGAAACCGTAGATGTAGCAACAGAAAGAGTTTATGCTTTTGTTGAGAATAAACTTATTTCTAAAACACAAGAAATAGAAGAAGAGTTAAAAAGTGGCAAATAGCAAAGAGCCGTATATTCTTTTAACTATGTATCAGAATTTGTATAAAGATAAATATGGTCGTACAGTTACAATAAATAAGTTTCGTGAAAAGTGGGCTATGCAAGATGTAATTGACAGCGTTGGTTTTGATCGTGCAAAAGAATTGTTAGAGTATTATTTTAAATTAACTAAGAATGGTCATCCACTTCAATTCTTTTTTTATAACTTTGATAAAATGGATATGTTAAAATTAGAGATTGAAAAGGATAAAGAAAAGCGTCGTTTGTTACTAGAAGAAACGAAGAAGATGGTAGAGCAAGGCGGAATAGAATGAATACAGAAGCAGAGCTAATCTCGGCGGTATGCAAAAATAAAGACATAAGCACACTCCTTGCAGATAATGTAGACGATCTATTTACTTCCCATAAAGATATTTGGGACGGCTTGAAAGCTTATTATTACAAATTTAAGGCTGTTCCAGAAGCGGGAATCTTACAAGAAAAATTTAAGGACTTCGAGCCGCTAGACGTAAAGGGGCAGACTGGATATTATTTAGACACACTTAAAAACGAGTTCATATCCAATAAGCTAAAGACAATTATTCTTAGGGCAGGGTCATCTCTTAAGGAAGATGCTGCTTCAAGAGTTCTTGAGAATATGCAATCTCAATTGGCGGGTCTTAGTAGATTTACAAATAACGTAAGAGACCTAGATGTTACTGACTCAGAGTCAGCAATTAGATATATGGAATTGTTAAAAGTAAGATCTAGCGAAATGGGTGGGTCTCCAGGCATTAAGACTGGTTTTGAAGCTATAGATCTTGCATACCCAACAGGTATGGCTCCAGGACACCTTATAGTAGCCATAGGATGGCCAGGAAGAGGTAAGACGTGGTTTACCTCTTACTTAGCATGTAAGGCCTGGGAGCAGGGCTTTAAGCCTATGATTGTATCTCTTGAGATGTCTCCAGAAAATATGCGTGATCGTATCTATACAATGCTTGGTTCTGGTCTATTTAAAGCTTCTGATTTTTCCAAGGGAGATATTAATATCGACAGTTTTAGAGCATGGAGTTCTAAAAAGTTTGCAGATAAAAATAGTTTTATTCTTATTTCTAACGAAGGTAATGTTGAAGTAACTCCTGCTACAATTCAGGGTAAGATTGATCAGCATAAACCAGATTTAGTTATCCTTGACTATCACCAACTGTTCAATGATAATAAGAGAAGTAACTCTGAAGTAGAGCGCAATAGAAACGTATCTCGTGAATTTAAGATGCTTGCAGTATCAAACAACATTCCGATAATTGATATCACAGCCGCTACTGCAGACGATATATCTGACCAAGATAACCCACCAATGATGTCTCAAGTAGCATGGTCAAAAGCAATCGAGTACGATGCAGATATGGCTATGGCGGTACATAGGTACCCAGGAACCAACATGATTGAAGTTGTGTCACGTAAAAACAGACATGGTCACGAATTTGGTTTATATTTAGATTGGGATATCAACAGGGGTATCGTCAAAGAAATTTATGAGAATCCATTCCAAAACAATGAATCACAAACCGATAAAAAGATTTCAAGTTAAAGTTGAGTTTTTAGATGATTCTGACATAATTCGTGTTAAGCACCAATATGAAAGTCTACTAACTCATCAAATGAGAGATAAAGGCTATCTTAGGGTACTTGACATAGACACCAACTTTTCGGTAGAATTTGATGGTACAACATGGATGTTTTTAATGACACTCTATGGAACATACGTAGGAAAGAAGAAGGCATGGCGGCACGAAGCAATTACGCAAGGAAAGCTGATACCACGCAGTACTCTAAGCAACATATAAAGGCAATTGTAAAAAGCCTTGGCTTACAGGTAGCTGGTGAAACAGACATAGAGGTTTCTTTCTACTGCCCATTTCATTCCAACAGACATAGTGCAAGTTGTAGTATAAGCAAAACAACTGGTGCCTGGTTATGCTTTAATCCATCTTGTGGAGAAACTGGATCACTAATAGAATTGGTCAAAAAAGTTTTACACAAAAACGACTTCGAAGCAATGAGATATGTTTACTCTAAAGAAGCAGAGTCGTTAGAAAACTTTGATAGCCTTTTAAACGATATGTTAGAAGATAAACCAGAGTTTGTAGAGTTTCCTCAAGAGATATTAAATAATTTATACAACTGTCTAGTTGCTAGCCAAGAGGCGCAGGGCTATTTTAAATCTAGAGGAATAGATGCTAATTCAATAACACATTTCTATTTAGGTTATTCTCCTAAGCAGAACATGGTTACTGTCCCAGTACATAGCCCAGACGGTATGCCAGTAGGAATTGTTGGTCGATCAATATCAGAAAAAAAATTTAAGAATAGTAATAATTTGCCAAGAAGCAAAACCATGTTTAATATTCATCGTGCCAAAAAAATAGGCGATAACGTTATTATTGTGGAGTCTAGCTTTGACGCAATCCGCTTGCATCAGGCAGGATTTCCAAATGTTATTGCAACACTCGGAGGCCATATATCTACAGAAAACATATCATTAATAAATAGATATTTTAATAAAGTTACTTTAATGACAGACGCTGACCACGCTGGGCGTGAGCTTGCTAACAGCATAGCCTCTAGATTAAAGAATAAAGACCTCTTGTGGGCTTCTTATGAATATGGTAAGATATATCCACATGATGCAAAAGATGCTGGCGACATGACCGAAGAGGAAATTAAAGCCTGTATTAAAAACGCAGTTTCCAATATTGAATATCAATCTTGGACCCATGATAAATAATAAACAGATGGATCTATACCATCAACTACAAAGGAGAAAAATATGGGAATAGTAAAAGGTCTTAAAGATCTTAATAAGGTTATGGATAAGCCTCAATCAACTGGCGGAGATGGAGTAAAAGGCCGTTGGGTAAAGTTAGAGGATGCAGAAAGCGTAAAGATTCGCTTCCTTCAAGAACTAGATCCAGATTCACCAACATACAATGAAAAGGCTGGACTTGGATTTATCGCAGTAGAACATACAAATCCAAAAGACTATCGACGAAAAGCTTTATGTACAATGGAAGACCAAGGAAAGTGCTACGGTTGCGAGCAGCATCGTAAAGATTATAAGGCGGGATGGAAAGGTCGTTCACGACTATATATCAATGTTCTTGTTGATGATGGCAAAGAAGAGCCATACGTTGGAATTCTTTCACAGGGTTCAAGCGGAAAAACAATTACACCAACTTTAATCGAGTATGCTGGAGAAATGGGAAGCATTACAAATCTTATGTGGCGTGTAAAGCGTTCTGGCACAAAGACAGACACAAGTTATACAATCATTCCACTTGCCAAAGATGAAGCTCCATTCGATTCATCAGGCCTAGAATTGTTTGATCTTGAAACAACTGCAATTCGTGATTTGCCATACACAGAGCAAGAGTCTTTTTTTGCTGGAGATAACTCCCATCAAGAAGAGCCATCAGCCACTAGCAGTAATCTAGACTGGTAAAACAATTAAATGTCAGGGGCAGTCTATTGACTGCCCCTGTATTATTTAGTAGAATGACGATATGATTACTTACGACATACCAGATCCGTTTGATACATTCGTTTCAAATAAATATAAAAACTATGTCGGTGCAGTATACGATTTTTTTGCTAAAGAATGGCACATGAAGTGTGGATGTTGCAAAGAGGATTTGTATGCACCTAATAAAAAAACTATGACAAAGATTAGACTTTATCATACTAGAAATGAATGTTGTGGCGGTTATTAATGAGTTTTACACACCTACATGTTCATTCATACTATTCGTTAATGGATGGACTAAATTCACCTAAAGAATTATGCCAAGCAGCGTTAGATGCTGGGCAAACTGCGATTGCAATTACAGACCATGGTACCCTCTCGTCACACAGAGATATGCAAATTGCCGCAAAGGAAATTGGCATTAAGCCAATTCTTGGTGTTGAGGCGTACATTTCTCCAACAGATAGATTTGATAGATCTTCTAAAACAGATAAATCTATTCAAGCCTATAACCATATTATTTTACTAGCGAAAAATAAAAAAGGGTTGGAGAATATAAATATTTTACAAGAGCTGGCATGGAACGAAGGTTTTTATCACAAGCCACGTATTGATAGAGAGGTGTTGAAAGAATATGCGGAAGGCATTATTGTATTGTCTGGATGTCTTAATGGCATCATTAGCAAGGCTATTGAAAAAGAAGATTTTAATGAAGCAGAATATATTCTCAAGGACTTTAAAAAAACTTTTCATGACGATTTTTATGTTGAGGTTCAATCTCACAATCCAAAAGAAATAAACGATAAACTCTTAGAGCTAGCAGATAAACTAAAAATTAAAGCAGTGGCAACAGGAGATGCTCATTTTGCCAAAGAAGAAGATAGAATTTTAGAAGAAGCTTTATTAATTTTATCGACTTCTCCCAAGGTAGATAAAGATACAGACTTTGAAATGTCCCGTAATATTAAAGACATGCTAGACAGGTTTAATTACCTTTATCCTGACCGCAGAATTTCATTTCAAGACATGAACTTATTTATTCAGTCACGATCAGAGATTGAGTCTGATTTTAATAAGGCTGGAATTAATCGAACAGACATATATGAAAATACTATGGAGATTGCAGACAAGGTAGAAGATTACGACTTTTACCAAGGATTAGACCTTCTGCCAGTCCCAAAGACTGACGCTGATGAAAGACTAAGGAAGTTGGCTGAAAGGGGCTTAGAGAGGCTTCAGAAGGCTTCAGACCCTATTTATATGGACAGGCTTAACGAAGAACTTGGGATTATTGCCAAGAAAAATTTTGCATCATACTTCCTTGTTGTCGGAGATATGATTAATTGGGCTAAAGAAAATAATATAACTGTGGGTCCAGGCCGTGGTTCAGCTGCTGGATCTTTAGTTTGTTATACATTAGGAATTACAGATGTAGACCCTATTAAATATGACTTGCTTTTCTTTAGATTTATTAATGAAGAGCGAAACGATTTCCCCGACATCGATACAGATTTTGAAGATCGTCGTCGTAAAGAAGTTAAAGATTATTTGAAGAAAAAGTTTAAACATGTCGCTTCTATTTCTACATACACTTATTTTAAAGATAAAGGTGTTGTTAGAGATGCTGCTCGTGTATTTATGGTTCCATTGCAAGAAGTTAATCGTGCATTAAAATCGGTAGATACATTTGAAGACTTTATAGATTCTCCAAATACAAAAGAATTTAGAATGCGATACCCAGAAGTTGTTTGGCTTGCTGACAGACTTCGTGGAAGAATCAGATCAGTAGGAGTTCATGCTGCTGGTGTTGTTGTTGCAAAAGATGATTTAAGAAAGTTTGCACCAGTTGAATCTCGTGAAGACGCACAAGATAAAGTTTCAGGCCGAATCCCAGTAGTTGCATACGATATGGATACGGTTGCAGACATAGGCCTAATTAAACTAGATGCACTAGGTCTTAAAACTTTATCTGTAATCTCTGATACACTAAAGTCAATTAAAGATAGGCATGGCAAAACAATTAATCTTTCTGAAATGGCCATGGATGACGCTAATGTTTACAAGATGTTAAATGATGGATATACAAAAGGCGTGTTTCAGGCAGAAGCAACCCCATACACAAATCTTTTGATTAAGATGGGAGTGGATAAGTTTGAAGATCTTGCTGCTTCTAATGCACTTGTTCGTCCTGGTGCTATGAATACAGTAGGTGCTGCATACATAAATCGTAAGCAAGGAAATGAAGCTGTGGATTACATGCACACGATCATGAAGCCTTTTACCGAGAATACATATGGTGTTATTATATATCAAGAGCAAGTTATGCAGGCATGCGTACACTTGGGAGGTATGACTTGGGCAGAGGCTGATAAGGTCCGCAAGATTATTGGAAAGAAAAAAGATGCAAAAGAGTTCGACCAGTTCAAAGATAAGTTTATTGCTGGGGCTTCAGAGCACATTACTAAGAAAAAAGCAGAAGCGCTATGGCACGACTTTGAAGCACATGCTGGTTATTCTTTTAACCGCTCCCATGCTGTTGCTTACTCTATGCTTAGTTATTATACTGCTTGGCTTAAGTTTTATTATCCGCTTGAGTTTATGTTTTCAATTCTTAAAAATGAAAATGACAAAGATGCTAGAACAGAGTACCTTATTGAAGCAAAAAGGTTAGGTCTTAAAGTATTACTTCCACATATTAATGAATCACAAGTTTATTTTTCTCTTCAAGATAATGCAATTAGATTTGGTTTAGCTGAGGTAAAGTTTATCTCAGACAGTATTGCAAACAAAATAATAGAAAGAAGACCATTTAATGATTATGCTGACTTTATTGAGAAAGCATCAAAAAAAGGTTCTGGCATTAATAGCCGTGCTATTACTGCTCTTAACGCCATCGGCGGTGCTGCGTTCTCTGATAACAAAAGGCAAGGAAATGAAAAAGACAATTACTACGAATACTTAGGAATACCTACATTTAATCTAGAGGGTATCCCTCCTAGAATTAAAGCGCAAGCAAGACCAATTGAAGAGTTTGATGACTTGGGATCATTTGTAATGTTTGGAATGGTGAAAAGCATTAAGCGTGGAAATGGGTGGGCTAGAGTAGAGCTGGTTGATGAAACTGGATCCATAGGACTATTTCATACAGAACAAACTCAAATCGAAACGGGTCAGATGTACTTTATTCTTGTAGGAGATAATAGAATTGCAAGGTATGTTAAGGTTTCAGACATAAATCCAGAATCAAAAGATATTTTTGTGGATTATCTATACAGGAAGGCCTACGATTTAAGCGATGAAGAGTATATTGTTGTAAACTTTACTCCATATACTACTAAAGCTGGTAAGCAAATGAGTCATATAGTTCTTTCTGACAAAGATAAAAATTTAACAAGAGCAATCGCCTTCCCAGCAATGTATAAAATGACATTGGCCAAAATGCGTGAAGGAATGAAGTGTAGGGTTACGTTATCTAAACTAGATGATGGTACTTTAAATATAAAGGAGATAAAATGACAGAAGAGATAAAAGTTTCTACTGCTGAAGAAGTTTTTGGTACTTTAAGTGTGCCAAAAATACTGATTGCTGCTATTGAAACATTAGGCACAATAACTGTTCCAACTAATGCATTTTTAAATGCAGGTACAGAAGATCAGGAATTACAAGTTGATTATGATTCGGATAATCAAACATTTACATTTAAATTAAAAGGAAAAGATGAATCAGGGACAGATAACGACCAGCTCATTACCGACTTCGAATAGTCAGGTGGAGTTAGCAACAGATTACGGACTAGATGTTCTGGCTGCAATTTTGCACGAAACAGCAATTGAAAAAGGTTTTTGGAACAATCCAAAAAACTTTGACGTCTTTGGCAACAAGCTTGCATTAGTTCATTCAGAAGTAACAGAAGTTCTTGAAGCCATTAGAAAAAATAAAGGTTCAGAAGAAATTGTAGAAGAGATGGTTGACATTTTAATTAGGACTCTTGACCTGTATGCTTCTATGCGTAATGCTGGATTTGTAACCCACAGTTTAGATGAAATTTTATTTAAAAAAATGGAAATAAATAAGACTCGTCCAGCACTTCACGGCAATTTATTTTAATGATATAATTGTACAAAAGAGAGAGATAATAAATGACTATAGCGATTGATGACATCCTAGCAGGATTAGATCCAAAAACAAGAGCAAGAGTAAAAGCAGCACAAGATGTAAAGGTTGAAAAACAAAAGACGCCAAGTATTGGCCTTAACATGGCATTAAAAGGCGGACTTGGGTATGGCCGTCAGGTTCTTGTGTGGGGTAATAAGTCTGCTGGAAAATCTTCGTTTTGTTTACAAATGCTTGCTCTTGCACAAAAAGAAGGAAAAACTTGTGCTTGGATTGATGCTGAGGCATCATACGATCAACAGTGGGCAGAAAAGTTGGGAGTAGATTCATCTTCCCTTATCTATTCTCCAGCCAAAACAGTTAATGATATGGTTGACGTAGCAACAAAGTTAATGGATGCTGGGGTTGATATTATTGTTGTAGACTCTATATCCGCCCTACTCCCAGCCATTTATTTTGAAAAAGATGGAAATGAAATGAAAGATTTGCAAGACACTAAGCAAATCGGAGCAGAAGCAAAGGATATGACTCACGCAGTCAAAATGTTAAACTATGCAAACAAAAATACACTACTGGTACTCATCTCACAGCAAAGAAATCAATTTGGATCTATGCATGCTTCCCATATCCCAACAGGGGGAATGGCGGTCAAGTTCTTTTCTTCAACAGTCATTAAGCTTTGGTCTTCAGAAGCTGAGGCAAATGCAATTAAAGCGGGCGTTAAGGTTGGTGACAAAGTCATTGAACAAAGAGTTGGCAGACCAGTCAATTGGATTATTGATTACAACAAACTCGGCCCCCCTAACCTTTCAGGACAATACGATTTCTATTACCAAGGAGAATCTTTAGGAGTTGATTTAGTAGGAGAAACTCTTGATGTGGCCGAGATGGTTGGAGCAGTTGAAAAGGGTGGGGCATGGTATACAGTTAATGGAGAAAGAATTCAGGGACGTGCCAAAGCCGTACAGTATTTACGAGATAATCCAGAAGTTGTCACTAAATTGATTGAGGATATCAGTGCCAAATCTTGATGAGTTTTTAAACAAGTCTACTATTGAAACAGTACCTCTTGATGAAAGTGTTGAAGTTATAGAGCAAATGAGGCCATGCTCCAAATGCGATCTTTACGTAGATAGATATTATTTTAATAATCAATCAATGGAAATGTTTTGGACATGTAAAGATAATCACGAGACAAGGTACAAGGTCGGATAATGTCAGAAAGATCTGAAGTAAAAAGAGACGGAGCTAAGGCTCAAAAAAATAGTGGTCGTGGTGATTATCAAAAAGGTGATGCTCAATGGAAACAGTTTCTTGTGGACTATAAGGAAGCAGGCAAATCTTTTACTCTTAATAAAGATAATTGGGCAAAAATATGCACTGATACATTTAAGGTAAATAGAGATATGCACCCAGCATTAAAAATTATTATTGGAACTGAGTCCAAGGTTCGTCTTGGAATCATCGAGTGGGCAGTACTAGAAGAGCTGATCCAGTTTTGGGAGGAAGAACATGATTAAAGAAATATTTTTAACAACAATTACAGGAGCAGGTGTTGGTATTATATTTGCTCTATTTAAGTTACCCGTTCCTGCACCACCCGTGTTCGCTGGATTGATGGGAATATTTGGATTGTGGCTTGGGTATGGCTTAGTGGGAAGGCTGTCATAATGGAAATGTTTTTAGTTTCTGGTATTGCAATAGGATTTTTAATTGGGTACCCGCTGGGATTGTTTGTAGACAAATTAGATAAAAGGATAAAAGATGACAGAAGATAAAAATACACTTCAATTAATTAGCGATATAACAGAATTTAATGACTTACATGAGTTCATGAAAGATGAACACCTAGATAAGGCGTTAGCGATTGTAGTAAAATTGCTAATGAATCCAGATGTTCCGTCTGCTAAAGCACCGCTGTTAATTATGGAGTTACAGGCCATGTCTACAAAGTTTGCAGTCATGTCGTCAGTATATTCAACTATTGCTAAAGACAAAGCTGGAACCGTCAACAATAACAAAAAGAACGTTTATTATTCAGTAAAGGAGTCCATAGACAAACTTGTAGATGCACTTAAGTATGTCGTTAGGTATAATTCATAATGGGTAGAGATATTGTAAAAAACCTTAAATTTAAAAAGCATTCTGGCAAACACTTCGATCCAGAAAAGTTTGCAACCCTATTAGATGAAGCATACCGAAACACAAAAAGAGCAGATGGCGAAATGACAAAAAAAACATTTAGTCCAAGCAGCTTAGGATACGGACATGGAAAATGTCCTAGATACTGGTACATGGCATTTTCTGGAGCAGTTTTTATTGACGATAATGACGCAGTTGCAGTTGCAAACATGGCTCAAGGAACTCAGGCTCACGAAAGACTTCAAAAACTTATTTCAACAATGCCTGAGTGGCGGGCGGAAGAAGAAGAAATAATTAACGAGTACCCCCCTATCAGAGGCTTCATAGATTTAATTATGGAGTATGATGGCGAAACGGTTATTGGCGAAATTAAAACTGCTAAACAAGAAGTTTGGGATACAAGACAATCTGAAATGAAATCTTCTCCCAATCACATGCTACAGCTATTAACCTATATGAAATTAAAAAATGCTAAAGAAGGTTTCTTTTTGTATGAAAATAAAAATACTCAAGAAATATTAATTATACCTATATCAATGAATGAAAAAAATAAAAAAATTATTGAAGAGGCCTTTCTCTGGATGCAAGAAGTTTATGATAACTTTAAAGATGGAGATATACCGATGAGGCCAGCAGGAGCAACTAAATCTAAAATGCCGTGCACATATTGTCCAATTAAAAAAGAATGCTACAGCACAAGTACTCCAGTAGGCACCGTTCAAATTGAGATGTATGAGGCTCCATCATTATGATATGTATAAATTCAGAATGCAAAAAAGAGTTTGATCCTAAAACTCATAATCAAAAATATTGTTCTGATGAATGCTGCAGGGTTGCCACAAATAAAAGAATTATGGAAAAATATTATGAAAAAAAGGCAATAAAAAATGGTGCCTTGAGAAATTGCAAAAAATGTAAATCTGTTTTAAGTAGATATAATTTAGATAATATATGCTCATCTTGTCAAAAAATTAATTACCAAAAGACAAAAAAAATGCTTTCGGAGATTATAGATGACATTAGCTAATTTAGTAAAAATAAAGGCAAACAGAGTCTTAGGTATTGATGCCTCAACTAGCTCAATAGCGTTTTGTTTAATGGAAAATGATGTGCCATTAAAATGGGGAAAAATTAATCTTGTAGGCGAAGATATATACGAAAAAATTTATGACGCTAAAAAAAAGATGTCAGTAATGTTGGGGGATCTTAAAAGCGACTATATTGCGGTTGAAGGGGCCATACTTGTCAGATCAGCTGATGCTGTGATAAAATTGTCTTATGTCTATGGAGTTGTTATTGCTGAGCTTATGTCTACTGGTGCTAAGGTTATTACAATTAGCCCATCCTCGTGGCAGGCGTATATTGGCAACAAAAATCCAACGAAAGATGAAAAGTCTGCAATAAAGTTAGCAAATCCAGGATATGCAGAATCTTGGTATAAAAATCAATTAAGAAACATGCGTAAGCAAAGAACTGTAGATTATTTTAATAAAAAATATAATCTATCTATAACAGATTTTGACGTGGCAGATTCATTCGGAATTGCTCACTATAGCAATCAAGTATTAACGAAAAGGTGATTATGATTATTCAAATTATTGGACTTCCTGGCTCTGGTAAAACAGAGCTTGCAAAAGCACTTAAAGAAAGAATTAATGCTATTCATCTTAATGCTGATGAGGTTAGATCTACAGTTAATTCTGATCTTGGATTTACTGCCGACGATAGGATTGAGCAGGCTCGTCGCATGGGGGAGATGGCAAGGCTAATTGCTAATCAAGGTGTTGCTCCTGTCATTGTTGACTTTGTTTGCCCTACAAAAGAAACTAGAGAAGCTTTTGGCCCAGCAAATGTTGTTGTTTGGGTAGATAGAATTAAGCAAGGTAGATTTGAAGATACAAACAAAATGTGGCAAGACCCAGAAAGATTTGATATTAGAATTATAAACGGATACACATTAGAGCAAGAAGTAGACACTGTTATAGAGGCGGGTGGGCTATTTGATTGGTCTGCTCCCACAACACTTCAACTAGGTAGATATCAGCCTTGGCATGAAGGACATCAAGCTCTTAAGGAAGAGGCTCACAAAAGAACTAAGCAAGTGTTTGTGGGTGTTCGCAATACATATAAGACATCAGAAAAAGATCCATTAAAGTATGATGAGGTTGCAACGTATATTAAGCAAGGCAATCCATTTAAAAATACATTAGTATTAAGACTACCTAATATTACTAACATTGTATACGGCAGAGATGTTGGATATAAAATTGAGCAAGTAGATTTGGGGGCAAACATACATGCTATATCGGCTACGCAAAAACGTAAAGAAATGGGCATCTAAGATATTAGATAAAATAGGAAATGATAAAATGGAGTGGCCTTCGTGAATGTATCTAAACAAAGATCGGCACTAAAGGCAATTACATGGCGTTTTATTGGAACGGCAGATACATTTGCTATATCTTGGGTTATAACAAAAGAGCCAGTAACAGCAGGTGCCATTGCAAGTTTTGAGGTATTTACAAAAACAATTCTTTATTATTTTCATGAACGTGGATGGAATAAAGTCAAATGGGGAAGAGCATGAAATTGTATCAAAGTAAAGATTGGCTGCATAGAAGATATGTAGTTCAAAAGAAAACAGTTACAGAAATAGCTATAGAATGCAATGTCTCTGCTATGACCATACAGAGATATTTAGAAAAATTTAAATTAATTAGGAGGCGGTAATGGCACTAGAACCAGTTTTTGCAGATTCAAAAGAATTTAGGTATGATGATTTGTACTTGCTTACAGTAGGCACTGAGGCTGGAAAAGAAATATTAAATACATGCCTTGAAATTGCTCATATGTTAATTAAGAAAAATATTTCTTATGGCAATTCAGCACTAGACCCTGTGCGTATATTTTCAAAGGCAGGCCCAAAAGAACAGTTATATGTTCGAATTGATGATAAGTTAAATAGACTTATTAAAGGAGAAGAATACCCTGGAGATAATGATATTGATGATTTAATTGGATATCTTATATTGCTAAAGGTTGCAAAGGAATTTGCTATTTCAGTTGACTAGAAGTATAATAGTTTAATGACAGAATTAGAGCCAGCTGTACATTTTGACCGAATGAACAAAGTTGTAGAAGAACTATTAAAAGGAAATTCTGCAACACAAATAGCCACACTTACTGGGTTTTCTAGAAAAGAAGTCCTTGAGTTTATTGATGAGTGGAAGGGTGTTGTACATAACGATAGCAATATTCGTGATCGTGCTAGAGAAGCAATATCTGGAGCCGACCAACACTACGCTATGCTAATCAAAGAGGCCTGGAAGACGGTAGAAGACGCAGACACACAAGGTCAGCTAAATGTTAAAGCTGGAGCTCTAAAGCTTATAGCTGACATAGAGACTAAAAGAATTGCTATGCTGCAGTCAGTTGGGGTTTTAGAAAATACAGAAATTGCCTCACAGCTTGCTGAAACAGAAAGAAAACAAGAGATACTTGTCGGTATCTTAAAAGAAGTTACAGCTGGTTGTTCTAAATGCAAAATGGATGTAGCCAAAAGATTATCTCAAATCACTGGTATAGTTGAGCCAGTTTATATAGACACAGAAACAATAGTTAACTAATGTCATCGTTTGATTTTTCTGATTTAATTGATATTTTAGATGGCGAAGAGTTTGAAGAAAAGCCAGTCGATTTAAGAACTTTTGTAAATGATCCAAACTATCTTGGACTCCCAGCCCTGTCTGACTATCAATATATTTTAATAGAAAAAAGTTCTCAAATATATAAAGAATCAACACTTAAAAAATTATTTGGAGAAGAAGAAGGGCACACAAGGTTTAAGCAAACTGCAAATGAAGTCGTAGCGCAGCTAGGAAAAGGATCGGGCAAAGACTACTGTTCAACAATCGCTGTTGCTTACATAGTTTATTTGTTACTATGTTTAAAAGACCCAGCCACATATTACGGTAAGCCTCCAGGAGACAGTATAGACATTATTAATATTGCGATTAACTCACAACAAGCAAACAATGTTTTTTTTAAAGGATTTAAAAGCAGAATTGATAAGTCTCCGTGGTTTGCTGGTAAATACTATGCCAAAGCATCGGAGATACAATTTAATAAAGCAATCACTGTTCATTCTGGCCACTCAGAACGTGAAGCGTGGGAAGGGTACAACGTAATAGTTGTAATTCTTGATGAGATATCTGGATTCGCTATTGAAAATACAACTGGCCACGATCAAGCTAAAACAGGAAGTGCAGTCTATGATATGTACAGGGCATCAGTCGATTCTAGATTTCCAGATTTTGGTAAAGTTATCTTATTATCATTCCCTAGATTTAAAAACGATTATATTCAACAAAGGTATGATGCTGTGGTAGGGGAAAAAGAAACTGTAATAAGAGAACATAAATTTAAAATGTATGAAGAAATAGCAGACGGAACAGAAGGTAATGAGTTTGAAATTCAATGGGAAGAAGACCACATTATTTCCTATAAAATACCTAAAGTTTATGCTTTAAAAAGACCAACGTGGGAAGTAAATCCAGTAAGAAAAATTGACGATTTTAAAACAGCGTTTTTTACAAATCCAACCGATGCTCTGTCTAGATTTGCCTGCATGCCGCCTGATGCCATAGATGCATTTTTTAAGTCAAGAGAAAAAGTAGAAAAAGCATTTAATGTAGGACAGGTTGCAGTAGATAGCTTTGGAAGACTAGAAGAATGGTTCTTGCCAGATCCAGATAAAAAATATTTTTTACATGTAGATTTAGCTCAAAAGCATGACCATTGTGCGGTAACAATGGCTCACGTTAATAGATGGGTAAATGTAAAAGTAACTGACACCTACTCCCAGCCAGCGCCAATTGTAGAGGTTGACGCTGTAAGATATTGGACTCCAACAAAAGACAAGTCGGTAGACTTTACGGAAGTAAAAGATTACATCCTCTCTCTTAAAACAAGAGGATTCAATATTGCTGTATGTACCTTTGACAGATGGAACTCTCATGATATGATGCAACAACTAAAACAATATGGCATCAATACAGAGATTCTATCTGTCGCCAAAAAACATTATGATGATATGGCAATGATTGTGGCTGAAGAACGATTGATTGGACCACACATACCGTTATTAATAGATGAGCTCTGCCAGCTTAGAATAATGAGAGACAAGGTTGACCACCCAAGAAAGGGGTCTAAAGACTTGGCAGACGCTACATGTGGCGCTATATTTAATGCAATTAGCAGAACAAGATTTGACAATAATCAAGAAATAAATATACATACATATGAATCAATGAGCTATGATAATGATTTTGGTTCTAAAGACGACCCAGATACAACATCTTATAATATGATTAGGGCACCAAGAATGCCTGAAGATTTAAGAGACGCAATGGATAGGATGCAAATTATATGAGTGAATATCAAAAAATGGCAAAAGAGTGTAAATGCTGCACTAAGCATGTTCCGCTACCAACAGTAATGAAATCTTATAATGGAACTACTGTTTGCCCCACTACCCTACAAAACATAATAGAGTATAAAAAAATATGGGAATCCTACGGCTCTAGGCCTATGGGCAGCATAAGAAAACATTTCTCAGAGTTTGTTCAGGAGATAGTTGAACGTGATTTCATTTGAATTAGAAAATGAAAAAGATACTATTCGCCATCTTAACAGTGATGTAATTAAAACACATTCTCAACGTTTTGCTGTTCTGGATGGGCTTGACTACCATAAAGATGAAGACGGATATGCTATGGTATATAAAGCAGAAAATGAAATAGTATATGATGATGAATTTTATTTTACTTATAGAATTAATTCTCATGGGTACCGTGGTGATCATTTTAAAGTATTAGATAGAAATAATATTAATATCCTTTATGGGGGATGTTCTCTTACATTCGGAGAAGGGTTGCCAGAAGAATTAACCTGGCCATACTTACTCACAGAAAAAATAAAAAACCAATACCCAAGCAAACAAGTAAACTACTACAATTTATCTCAACCAGGCTTATCAATTAGTGGAGTATCAAGACTATGCTTTGATTATTTTAAAAAATACGGCCACCCAGACTATTTGTTTTTAATGCTGCCCAATATAATGAGAGGCCTGGTGTATAGCAAACATCAAGGATATAAAACAATTGCTCCAAACATGCAAAGCGTTATTGCAGATCCCATTGTTAAAAAGTACTTTCAAAACGTAATTCCAGAAAATGTTTGGCTTCAAGCTTTTGATCTAATGAATATTATTGAACAATATTGTGAATCTGTGGGAATAACTTTAGTTTGGAATGCAACTGACAGAGAAATATGGAAGCAGCTCAATTATAAATTTTTTGTAAATAAAATTGAAGATCAATATTCTTTAATAAAACCAAAAACAATAAAAATAACAAATGAACTAAAAATGCCAGACAATATACTAAATCTTCCTTACTGGGAATGTGCAAGAGACGGTAGCCACCCAGGTTCTGCTTGGACAACTAGCCAAGCTGAATCATACTATAATAAGATTGAGTTTAAAAATGAAAAGAATTAAATATCAAATAAATAAAATTTATTATAAAATATTTTATAGAAAACTTTATAAAAAAATTAAAAATAAAGAGGACTTTATATACTAATGATAATTATGGGAATTAATGAAACTTCACACGATGCCTCAGTATCCTTAATTGAAGATGGAAAAATTTTATTTGCGGGGCATGCTGAAAGATACAGTAAGAAAAAAAATGATTGGTATATTAATGAGTCTTTAGTTAATGATGCATTACAATATGGCTTTCCAGATCGCATAGCCTACTACGAGAAACCCCTTTTAAAGGCCTCCAGGCTTCTTCTAAGAGGCGGATCTGGCGACTGGCAACCCAGGTATACAGTCAAAAATATCTTTGGTCGACCAGTGCCTCAAACCTCATTTAAGCACCACTACTCACACGCAGCAGCAGGATATTATACTAGCAAGTTTGATAATGCAGTTATAGTAGTTTTAGATTCAATTGGAGAATATAACACTTCTACAATATGGACTGGGGAGGGCGAAAAGATTAAGCTAAAATTTAAACAAAACTACCCCGTGAGCTTTGGATTGTTTTATTCAGCATTTACAAAATTGTTAGGACTTATGCCAAATCAAGAAGAATATATTATGATGGGCATGGCAGCTTATGGTGATTGGACAAAATATTATAAAGAAGTAAATGAATATTTTCCAAATTATTATCAACAAAAATATAATTTTCACAAAGGAATTTATGATTGGAGCATTACTATTACTGAGCAGAATAAGTTTGACATAGCTGCAGCAGTTCAAATGGTTTATGAGCAAAGACTAAATGACTTTATGCGTATGGCAAAATTAATTACTAATAAAGATAATCTTGTTTTTATGGGTGGCTGTGCTCTTAATTCATCCGCCAATACTTTATTGTGGAATATATTTAAAGACATTTGGATTATGCCAAACCCAGGAGATGCAGGAAGCTCTTTGGGGGCCGCCGCTGCATTATACGGGAAACACATAGAGTGGAGCACTCCTTACTTAGGACATAATATTAAAGGAGAGTACCCAGTTCAAGAAATAGTAGATGAAATTTTAAAAAATGGCATCGTTGCTGTTGCAAATGGAAGGGCTGAGTACGGACCTAGAGCACTAGGCAATAGAAGTATACTAGCAGATCCCAGGGATCCCAATATAAAAAATAA
>Ga0222712_10001674_pt1 | contig 26832 bp, 26 predicted proteins | sample C33_657DmetaG_FD_165043 | JGI IMG/M metagenome (GOLD analysis project Ga0222712, IMG submission 165043) | Estuarine water microbial communities from San Francisco Bay, California, United States - C33_657D | ecosystem: Environmental > Aquatic > Marine > Unclassified | place: USA: California... | reverse complement strand
TCGTGTCGTTAAAAGTAACCCGACTCAGGCCGATGTGGATGCCGTTGAAAAAATTCTTCATCGCGTTGCTAAGGACATCTTCATTTCTGTTGAGAAAGAGTATTGGCCACCGAAGCCATCACGCCTGTGTGACTGGTGTTATTTCAAAAGTATCTGCCCAGCTCACAACGACTAGATATGTGCAGCGAAATTGCTAAACAAGTTCTGTAGTTTTGCAAAACTCATTTGCTCTAGTGATGAGATCACTCTTACTTTTTCTGACTCGGCAATTGTTACAAGGTGCGGAACTGCAATCAGGTAAGCACCACTAGAGGTTGCGGCCTGCATTCCGGTGAGAGAATCTTCAAAGATCAAGCAATTTTGGATATCCGAACCCGTCAATTCCGCTGCCTTCAGGTAGCAATCTGGACTTGGCTTTGTGTTATGGACATCGTCTGAGCTAATCGAAAAAGGGAATATGTCGCGTCCTACATTGTCCAGAACTGCATCAACGATGTTGCGCGGGCTTGCCGAAACTAAACCTGTCTTGATTCCCTGTGATTGCAGTTCGCGAACTAGTTCAAGAGCACCGGGCATGGTTTGCGTATTTCCCCTCATCTTTAACGCCTGGGTATCAATCAAGGTTTGCGTGAAGTAATCAGGAGTTTCTGCGCCCCTACATTTATCGTGCATGTATTGACCAACTCGCGTTAGCGGTCCCCCAAGACACGCGATTTGATCTGCTTCAGTCCAGTCATATCCGAATTCGGCTGTTATTTCGATTTCCGATATGAGCCATTGGGGCTCTGAATCAACCATCAAGCCATCCATATCGAAAAAAACCGCGTCGAAAAACTTGGAATTACCACCCATTAGTTTGCGTTGAAATACTTTGCTTCAGGGTGATGAACAATAATCGCAGACGTTGATTGTTCAGGATGGAGTTGGAACTCTTCCGATAGTTCTACTCCAATTCTTGCTGGGTCAAGTAATTCACACAGTTGTACTTGTTGTTCCAGATCGGGACATGCCGGATAACCAAATGAATATCGAGAGCCTCGGTAACCTTGATCCAAAATTCCCTGCAAATCCGATGAATCTTCACTCTTAACGGATAATTCTTCGCGGATACGTGCATGCCAGTGTTCGGCAAGACTTTCTGTCAACTGAACTGAAAGTCCGTGCAACTCTAGATACTCACGGTAGTTGTTAGCGGCGAAAAGCTTGGCAGCAGCTTCACTGACTGTTGAACCCATCGTAACGACATGGAAAGCAACAACATCTGTTTTACCTGAATCTTTTGAAGCAAAAAAATCGCTTATGCACAAGCGACGATCACGTGTTTGTCGAGGAAAAGTGAAGCGAGTTCGCTCTTTACCTTTGTTGTCTCCTTCGTGGTGAAGGATGACGAGATCATTGCCTTCGCTGTAACAAGGAAAATAGCCATAAACAACTGCGGCATTTAGCCAACCACTTGATTGAACTTCGTTGAGCAGTGAACGCAGACGTGGACGACCTTCTGCTCCGACCATGTTTTCGTATTCACCGCGATTACCCTTTAAGCCCCATTGGCCAACAAATAATGCTCGCTCATCCAACATGCCTGCGTAGTCGCTCAGCTGAATTCCCTTAACAACACGTGAACCAAAAAAGGGTGGATTAGGAATATCAACATCTGATGCAACATCGCTGCGTCGGGTATCGATTGGTAGATCTTCGCTCTTGATACGAGTATTTGCGACTTTGCGCTCACGTAACGCCGGCAAAGCTGCACCTGGGTCACCACGTTTTACCGCCATAATTGAATCCATCAGGCGTAAACCTTCGAAGGCATCTCGTGCGTAGCGAACTTCACCAGGAAACAGCGCTGCTAAATCTTGTTCAACATATGCTCGGGTTAACGCTGCTCCACCAAGAACAATCGGCCATTTCTGGTCTAAACCTCTCGCAGTGATTTCCTGCAGGTTTTCTTTCATGATGACTGTTGATTTAACCAATAGGCCACTCATACCAATTGCATCCGCATTTGAATCAATTGCGCCATCAATGATCTGATTAATCGTTTGTTTGATTCCGATATTGACCACTCGGTAGCCATTATTTGTCAAAATAATGTCAACTAAATTCTTGCCGATATCGTGAACGTCGCCCTTGACTGTTGCCAGCAACATAGTGCCTCGACCCTCGTCACCTGTCTTTTCCATGAAAGGTTCAAGAATTGCCACTGCGGTTTTCATTACTTCCGCACTTTGCAGAACAAAGGGAAGTTGCATCTCTCCCTTACCGAAGAGCTCTCCTACGATCTTCATACCTTCAAGCAAGTGAGTATTAATGATTTCAAGAGGCGGAGTACCTAAGGCCATTGCCTCTTTGAGGTCATCTTCTAGGCCCACCTTCTCGCCATCAATTATTCGACGCTGCAATCGTTCATACAATGGCAAAGCGGCTAAGGCTTCAGCTCTAGCGTTCTTGCTTGTTGCAAGTTCGACACCATCAAATAACTGTAAGAATTCCTGTAGCGGATCGTACTTACATTCTTGCCCATCGAAAGTCCGTCGATCGTAAATCAGATCCAAAGCAACCTGCTTTTGTCGCTCATCAATTCTTGCCATTGGCGTGATTTTCGATGGGTGCACAATTGCTGAATCAAGACCAGCCTGCACACACTCATGGAGAAAAACTGAGTTCAATACAACACGGGCTGCTGGATTTAGGCCAAAAGATACATTGCTGACACCAAGGGTGGTTTGAACTTCAGGAAATTCAATTTTCAATCGACGAATGGCATCGATCGTCTCGATTCCATCTTTGCGCGTTTCCTCCTGACCTGTTGCGATTGGAAAAGTTAGACAATCGATCAAAATATCGCCAACATTCATACCCCAGTTATCGCGCAGATCAATAATCAAGCGGCGGGCTACACGTAATTTCCAGTCGGCATCACGCGCCTGGCCTTCTTCATCGATAGTGAGTGCAACGACGCTAGCGCCATGCTCTTTTACTAGCGGCATGATCTTTGCAAAACGTGATGTAGGCCCTTCTCCGTCTTCGTAGTTCACCGAATTGATAACGCAGCGTCCACCAAGATGTTCAAGACCGGCTTTAAGAACGGCCGGTTCAGTTGAATCAAGAACAATCGGTAGCGTACTTGCAGTTGCAAAGCGCGAAGCCAGTTGGCTCATATCAGCTGCGCCATCGCGACCAACGTAGTCAACAGAAAGATCCAGCATATGCGCGCCATCTCGAATTTGATCGCGGGCAATTTCTACGCACTTTTCCCAATCCTCGGCAAGTAACGCATCTCTAAAGGCTCTCGAACCGTTGGCATTTGTTCGCTCACCAATTGCTAAATATGTCTTGTCCTGTCTGAATGGAACGTACTGATACAGCGAAGAGGCTCCGGGATCTAACTCAGGATTTCTCTTTGCTATGGATTTTCCACTGACTTTGTTAACTACTGCAGACAAATGTTCTGGGGTAGTTCCACAACATCCACCCACTAGAGAAATTCCATAATCATCAACGAAACCTTCTAGGGCTATCGCCAACTCGTTCGGACCAAGTGGGTACGAAGCTCCATTTGTACCCAGTACCGGAAGTCCAGCATTTGGCATTACCGAGATCGCAACCTTTGCGTTCTTACTCAAGTACCTAAGGTGCTCAGACATTTCAGTTGGACCAGTCGCGCAGTTGAGTCCGATCAAATCGATTCCCATCGGCTCCAAAGTATTGAGCGCTGCTCCGATTTCAGAACCTAAAAGCATGGTTCCGGTTGTTTCAACTGTTACCTGTGCGATTAAAACAATATCGCGCTCAGTTTCACCAATTGCTTGTCGGCAACCGTTGATGGCAGCTTTGACTTGCAGTAAATCTTGAGAAGTTTCGACAAGCAGGGCATCGCAGCCTGAATCTGCTAAACCCTTTGCGGCTGTGTAGTACGCAATCTTTAGATTTTCATAAGTGGTGTGACCAAGACTTGGAAGTTTGGTTCCGGGGCCTAGAGAGCCCAAGACGAAGCGTGGTTTTTCAACAGTTGAGAAAGAATCTGCAGCCTCGCGTGCGATCTTTCCTCCAGCAAAGGCGAGTTCGTAGATTCGATCTTCAATTCCGTAATCAGCCAAGTTGGACCAGTTAGCACCAAAAGTATTTGTTTCGATTGCATCAACACCGGCCGATAAATACTCGTCATGAACCGATCTAACAATGTCAGGGCGGCTGACGTTGAGAATCTCATTGCAACCTTCATGGTTTTGAAAATCTTCCAAGGTTGGGTTGGCGGCTTGCAACATGGTTCCCATAGCTCCATCTGCGACAACTACTCGCGATGCCAAGGCTTGGCGAAGCAGCCCAGGGGACTTGGAAGGTGTACTCATTTGCCCAAGGTTACCTTAAGGTTGCTTTCATGGAGATTCATCAGATTCCTCTTCTCAGAGAACCGGTCATGGTGATCGCGTTTTCGGGTTGGAATGATGCAGCAGAAGCAGCATCTGGGGCTGTTGAGCATTTATTGTCAGGGTGGCGAGACAAAAATGATGATGTTATTCCCGAACTCATTGCAAATTTTGAATCTGAGGATTTTTACGATTTTCAAGTTAATCGTCCAGTTGTAACAATTGATGACTCAGAAATACGAAACATTACTTGGCCTTCGACTCAGGTTTTTGGAATGGCAATACCATCGATGGATCGCGATTTAGTCATAGTCACTGGTGTTGAGCCATCAATGAAGTGGAAGAGCTTCACCTCTGACTTGTTGGATCTTGCCGATGATTTAGAAGTCTCATTGATTGTTTCCCTGGGCTCTTTACTTGCTGATACACCTCATACGCGACCAATTACGGTTACGGCAACTGGCTCTCATCCGTCAATTGCGAATCGTTTAGGAGTTTCGGTTTCAAAGTATGAAGGACCCACTGGAATCTTGGGGATCATTCAAGATGGGTGCATGAGACGAGGAATCGATGCAATTTCCTTGTGGGCTGCTGTCCCCCATTACGCATCAAACGCGCCGTCTCCCAAAGCGACACTTGCATTAATCAATACACTCGAAGAGTTTCTCAATATCAAGATACCGCTGTCGGATCTTCCCGATAAATCAGATGCTTGGGAACGTGAAGTAAATGATCTAGCAGCTGATGATTCTGAGATTGCCGATTATGTGAAGGCTTTAGAGGAAAGCAAAGATGCTGCAGAGCTTCCAGATATTTCAGGTGACACAATCGCTAAAGAGTTCGAGCGATATTTGAGGCGACAGCAAGAAGATTAGATCTGTAGGCCCAACAGAGCATCAAGTAGGCCCCGTAACTCTTCAGAATTACCACCGTGTGAACCTTCGCGAGTTGAGCCAGCCCACGCATTTAAATGGGTTAGAACAAGTGGCGTATCAAGGTCGTTACTAAGTGCGGCGACGATAGAATTAATAAGATCTTCCGTAGGAGCACTCGTGTTTTTGTTCAATGCATCTTTTAGTTGAGCAAGTTCATCCTGAGCTTTATGCAAAATAGAATCGCTCCACATACGGTCGGTACGATAATGATCTGACATGAGGGCCCAACGAATAGCCATTGGGTCGACTCCTGAAGCAACTAAACGTGAAACGAAGACCAAGTTTCCCTTGCTCTTACTCATCTTTTCGCCATCTAAACCAATCATTCCGGCGTGCACATAAGTTGCCGCTAACTCCTTACCTGTTATGACATGAGCTTGAGCTGCACACATTTCGTGATGAGGAAAAATGAGGTCGCTGCCACCTCCTTGAATATCGATTAGCTCTTCATCTAAATCTGAAGGATCAAGATATTCCAAAGCGATGGCGGTGCACTCGATGTGCCAACCCGGTCTGCCTTTTCCGAGAATTGATTCCCACCCTGGTTCATTAACTCTTTGTGACATCCAGACTAGACAATCAAGAGGTTCTGTCTTGCCATCTCGATTTGGGTCTCCCCCGCGTTGTGAAAAAATCTCCAGCATTTCATCGTGAGAAAGATTGGAGCGTGACCCAAATCTTGCGTCACTTTTAACAGCGAAATAAAGATCGGTATCCACTGAGTAAACACTTGCTTGCTCTTGCAGATCGGAGATGGCTTTAACAACGAGCGGAATCGCTTCAACTGCTCCGATGTAATGTGCTGGAGGAATGACCCTCAAATCCACCATATCGCCTCTGAACAAATCGATTTGCTGATGCGCCAACTCGCTCCAATCAAGCCCATCTCGATTAGCTCGCTCTAAGAGCGGATCATCTATGTCCGTAATATTTTGAACATAGAGAACTTGTGCGCCAGTTGCCCGCAGGTAACGATTAATTAAATCAAAGGTTAGATAGGTTGCTGCATGGCCCAAATGGGTCGCGTCATACGGAGTGATTCCGCAGACATACATACGGTAAGTGCTTTTATTGGTAAGCACTTTCTTCTTACATGATGCGGTATCTGTAAGCGCTAACGCAGGGAGATCTCTGACCTTATCTAAAGCAGGAATCGCCGGTGTGGCCCAAGAATTCATTTGCTAATCGTATTACGAACTTAGAAGGCCGGCCACGGAACCGCAGGCCAATCAGGGCTCGGATGCGGAAAACAACCTTGTGCTAGAAGTCTGTTAACGCGCATTGCTAAAGCATCTATCTCTTCTATTGTAAGTAGCTGCTCTAAATGCGTTCTAAGTTCACCTTGCAAGGAACTAGCGGCTCTTTGAAGTAATTCGATCTCATCGTTAGTAAGGAGATCGCCGGCCCATTGCCATAAAACCGTTCGCAATTTGTCATCTATATGAAAAGTCACCCCGTGGTCACATCCGTAAACGATTTCACTATTTACTGGTAACAGGTGCCCGATTTTTCGATCAGTGTTGTTCACGATTGCGTCAAAAAGTGCCATCGCGCGAAGGGCTGGGTGATCGGAAGAAAAGAATTGCGCTAAGTCAATTGACTCATCAATGTCTATCCATTCTTGCGCCATGCCTTCGCCGTACGGACCATCTCGCAAAACTGTTAAGGGAACAACATGGAAACCTAAATATTCGCTGACAATGTATGCAGCAAATTCTCGGTGAGCTAGACAACCATCGGGAAAATCCCAGAGCGGCCGTTCGCCTGCTATCGGTTTGTAAATACAAACCATTTCGACATCATTGAATTCGGAAATTGCGTACAGGGTCGCGTTAGAGGCATCGACTAAGCGACCTGTAACTCGAAGGGAGCCAAGTTTGAGTCTGGAAAATTTATCGTCGGTAGCCATTTGCCCTAGGACATAGATGTCCTCGTGGATCTATTGGGATTCCGCAAAAAGGACAAGGTAAACGTCCAGCATTCACCAAAGCTTTTGAGCGTTGAGCAAAGGCGATTGCCATACCAAGATCGAAGTTGATTTCTAGAATATGTCCATCTTCTTCCGTCTCATCATCTTCTAATTCGTATAATTCGAAAGTGAGAACTTGGTCGAGTTCATTCCAGGCAAGGGAAATAGCACCCACCTGGAACTCTTCATCCACTGGGGTTTCTAACGCAGCATCATCCTGAGGTACTTTGGAAATTGAAATTAACGGGTTACTTTTCCTGACTTCAGCAACAATAAGTTCAAGTCGGTTCGCGATTGCTTGTACTTGTGCCTTTTCCAAAGCAACGCTTATTACTCGACCTTTATTGCGTACTTGAATAAAGAATGCGCGTTCTCCTGGTTCGCCAATTGTTCCCGCCACGCATCGTTCAGGCTGGGTGAAGATATGTCTCACTTACCTGATCCCCCGCCTAGAAGATTCTTAGATCTCTTTGGCGCTTGCAGTAAATCGGTAACCACTGCGCGAGTGTCGTTCACTAACACAATACGGGGCTTCACTGAGTTGTATTCAATTACTGAAACAGAAGCTGGATCAATGATGATTCGCTGGAATTCATCCAAGTGCATACCTAACGCCGATGCGACTATGGATTTAATGACATCACCATGGCTCACGAATACCGCGACTTTCGAGTCCGATAATGCGGCAACTTCATGTACAGAATTCATTGCTCGAGCCTGCATCGCTGCTATTCCTTCGCCGTCCGGGAAATACATGCGGCTAGGTGATTCTTGAACGGTCTTCCATTCTTTCTTGCGTGAAAGGGACGCTAAACGCTTGCCACTCCAGCTGCCGTAATCAACTTCGTTAAGCATGGGATCGATGATTGGTTCGAACTTTGGGTTAGTTTGTAGGACACATTCATTAAGCCATGGAGCAATGGTTTCAAAACATCTTTCCATAGGCGAAATTCGTAACTGTGCGATAGGAAAAGCACCCAAACGAAGTGCTAATTGCTCTGCTTGTTTAACGCCTTTTTGCGAAAGGTGCACGTTAGGGATTCGACCCGACAATATTCCGGATGCATTGGACTCGGAGTGAGCATGTCGAATTAAAACTAGGCGCATAATGAAAGGTTATCGCAGACTTTGCCCCTTGGCCTTGCTAAGGTCACGCCATGGAAAAGCGACGAGCCGGCAGTAGTGGCTTAGCACTCTCCCGCCTCGGCTTAGGCACAATGACATGGGGCCGAGACACTGATGAAATCGAAGCCGCCGACCAATGCCGAGCTTTTCTGGACGCGGGTGGAAACTTCTTAGATACCGCAGCAACTTATGGCGATGGTGATAGTGAACGTGTCATCGGTGGGTTGATCGGGACACTCTTTTCACGAGATGAAGTCATTATTGCTACTAAAGCGGGTATCAATTTTTCAGATGGTGTGAGAAAAATTGATGCTTCTCGACACTCATTGATTTCAGATCTAGATCGTTCTCTGAGCCGACTTGGCACCGATTATGTAGATGTGTGGCAGATTCATAACTGGGATGAATTAGCTCCGTTAGATGACACTTTATCTGCCCTTGATTATGCCTATACAACAGGACGTGCTCGCTATGTTGGAATTAGTAATTTCTCGGGCTGGCAATTAGCTCGAGCTGCAACGAAACAACAAAGCAATTCAATGAAAGCCCCGTTAACCACAGTTCAGAGTGAGTACTCTCTGCTGAACCGATCAGCTGAATATGAACTTATCGATGCTTCTCTTGATTGTGGTTTGGGTTTCTTGGCGTGGGCACCGCTTGCTCGCGGAGTTCTTACCGGCAAATATCGCAAGGGTGTTCCTAGTGATTCACGTGGTGCAGCCCCGCACTTTGCAAAACACATCGAGCCCTACCTTGATACTCGTTCATCAAAAATAGTTGAAGCCGTTGCTGTAGCCGCCGAAGGTTTGGGTTTTTCTCCTCTCGAGGTAGCACTTTCTTGGGTACGCGATGCACCAGGTGTTACGAGTGCATTGATCGGTGCTCGAACTGGAGCGCAACTACGTGGTGTTCTAAAGAGCGAAGAGATTTCACTCCCCGATATTGTTAGAACCGCGCTAGATGAAATAAGTCTTTAAGCGTGCTCCAAAAAGTCCTTTAAAACTCTAGTTCCAAAAGTAAGACCATCAACCGGGACTCTTTCATCAACTCCGTGGAACATCGCCATGAAATTGAAATCTGCATCAAGTTTCAACGGTGAGAACCCATAACCAATTATTCCGAGATCGGCTAATGCCTTGTTATCGGTTCCACCACTCATAACATAAGGAACAGGGATTGCAACGGAGTCTTCTTGGATAAGTGCGTTGCACATCGCTTCTACGAGATCGCCTTCAAAAGGAACCTCTAAAGCTTTGTCACGGGTAATTGTTTCAACCGTGATGTTTTCACCAATCAAACTCTTGATCGTTGCATTCAATTCATCCTCAAAGCCCGGAATAAAGCGACCATCGACGGTTGCACTTGCTGAACCAGGGATGACATTTGCTTTATACCCAGCATCAAGCATCGTTGGATTAGCTGTATTTTGAAGCGTTGCGCCAATCATTGTTGAAGCAAAACCAATCTCCTTCAACAGTGGGCGCAAATCCTCTTCGTTATAAGGCTTTCCTGTTTCTTCAGCGATTCGCTTAAAGAATGCTTTTACTGTTTTGCTGTAGCGCTGAGGCCACTCAAAGCGACCGATTTTTGCAACTGCTTCGGAAAGTCGTGTGATCGCATTGTCATCATTCATCATGGAACCATGACCGGCACGACCTTCTGCCGTGAGCCGCATCCAGTGAATTCCTTTTTCAGCGGTTTCAATCAAGTACAAACGTTTTCCGCCTGTAACTGTTACTGAGAAACCACCCACTTCTGATACAGCCTCAGTACAGCCCGCAAAAACTTCCGGGTGGTTCTTCACCATAAAATGCGAGCCGAAAATACTTCCAGCTTCTTCATCTGCAAAAAAGGCTAAGACAATGTCGCGTTCTGGAACATATCCAGTTCGTTTCCATTCTCTAACAGTTGCAAGAATCATTGCATCCATATTTTTCATATCTACTGCGCCGCGGCCCCATATAAAACCATCCTTAATCACACCTGAGAATGGATCTATTGACCAATCCTCCGCATTAGCTGGCACAACATCGATATGTCCGTGGACAACTAATCCTGGACGCTGAGAGTTACTACCTTTGATGCGAGCAATCACATTGCAACGACCTGGTGCAGATTCATAGATAGTTGGTTCAATTCCCACTTCTACCAACAAAGAAACGATGTAATCAGCTACCGCCTTTTCGTCGCCTTTACCTTCTCCATAGTTAACGCTTGGAATTCGAATTAATTCCTGGCAGATTCGGATGGCCTCTAGTTCAATTTCGCTATGTGCAGTAGTCATTTCGCTATTCTTGCACCCAATTGCTATCCTTTCCTATCACTTAGTCCGGGTGGCGGAATTGGCAGACGCGCTAGCTTGAGGTGTTAGTTCCCGCAAGGGATTAGGGGTTCAAGTCCCCTCTCGGACACATGAAAATAGATGACGCTCTATCGCTCATCCGTGAAATTCCCGACTATCCAAAACCTGGTATTCGCTTTCAAGACATCACACCTTTACTCGCACATGGCGAGGCCTTCATCGCAATCACTGAAAAGTTTGCAACATATGCTGATGGATCCACATTGGTTGCAGGTATTGAAGCACGCGGTTTCATTTTTGCCTCTGCCGTTGCGAATCAACTAAGAAGCGGTTTTGTTCCAATTCGAAAGGCTGGAAAACTTCCGCACTTAACAATTTCCGAGAGTTATGGTCTTGAATACGGTGTTGACACTTTAGAAGTACATGTTGATGCTGTTGCACCTGGCTCGAAAGTATTGCTGATCGATGATGTTTTGGCCACGGGTGGAACAATCGGTGCGGCGATTGAATTAGTCCAACGGCTGGGTGGTCAGGTAACACATGTTCTTGCCTTACTAGAAATTAGTGGCCTGCCAGGTCGAGAAAGACTTAATCAAAAATATCCAGAGATTCCGGTTACTTCGCTGGTAGTTTCGTAGCAATGCGTATCCTCCAAATACAGGGATTGCGTGCGGTAGCCGCCCTCCTTGTAACTATCTACCATGCTCATCTGGTACCAGGTGGTTTTATTGGCGTCGATATTTTCTATGTAATTTCGGGATATTTGATTACAGGGCTGATTATTCGTGAAATCGAAAAGACTGGTCGATTAGATTTAAACGAGTTCTACCAGAGACGAATCAAGCGCCTGCTACCTACCTCGGTATTTGTTCTTTTTGCCACCGCGATTGTTGGTTTCTTTGTTCTACCAGCAATAACGCGGGACGCACTGGGCCGGGATTTGTTTGCCGCCGCTGCCTATGTATCCAATTACCTTTTTGCGTGGTGGGAAAATGATTATCAAAATCTCGACGCGACTCCATCACCATTCATCCACTACTGGTCTTTAGCCGTTGAAGAACAGTTCTATGTCGTCTGGCCAATCTTTATTTTATTTCTCTCGCGTTATGGAAAGCGAGCAATCCTGAATGGGGTTGCACTTGTTACCGGTCTTTCTTTTCTATTTTCTCTCTACTTGACCCAAGCCGCTCCCATCTGGGCTTTTTACTCACTTCCAACTCGAGCTTGGGAGCTTGGCGTCGGTGCACTGCTTCTTTTTATCCCCGACAAGTATTTGCGGAATCGATTCTTTCCGTGGATTGGTGCAGTAGGACTTGCAATTGGAACCTTCAGTTTCAATGAAAGTACCGCTTTTCCAGGAATCAACGCTTTACTGCCAGTTCTTGCAACAGCGATTCTGATCGCAACTATCCCTATTTGGCCACGCTTCTTCAATGATCTGAGCAACAACCGACTAATGCAGTGGTTGGGTGCGATTTCATATCCTCTCTATCTTTGGCACTGGCCTGCTTTAGTCCTACCAAGCAGTGCTTTAGGTCGGCCACTTAAAATTAGAGAAACCGTTCTGTGTGTTCTTTTAACCATATTTTTGGCTCATTACACAAGCAAATTTGTCGAGCAACCCCTAAGACATCTCCAGTTTCCAGTTAAAAAAATCTATGGTTTCTTTGCGATTACTACTGCTGGTTCTCTCTTAGCCGGTATTACAATCGCTTCGACTGCCTCTTCTGTAATCAATGTGAAAGGTACTAGTTATTCATTTGACTTAAAAGACATAGCTGAAAAACCAGCGGTATACGACGATGGTTGCCATGTTAATTATGGTGAAATTGAATCCGGAGACTGCACCTACGGCATGAAAGGTGCGGCGACTAAGGTCGTACTTTATGGAGATTCTCATGCCGCACAGTGGTTTCCTGCGTTAGAAAAACTTGCTCGCGAGAAAGGTTTTGAGTTAACTTCCTTGACGAAGTCGGCTTGTTCTTCGGTGGAAAGTCCCCGAGCTGATCAAGGCGCATATAAAGACTCTGAGTGCGAAAAATGGCGTGAGAACTCAATTAAAAGAATACAGAAGATGAAGCCAGATGCCGTCATTGTAAGCAATTTCCAATACTTCAACGAGCCTGATGGTTATTCGAGCAGAGCCCAGTGGTGGAACGAAGGTCAACGAAGTTTACTGGCGGGCCTTCAGGGTTCTTCAAAAAACTTGATCTACATAAGTGATACACCACATCCACTTCGTGACATTCCCAGCTGTCTTGCTACTCGTAACCTAAAGGAATGCGATACGACTGTAAAGACTCCCAACTTAATCATCAACGGATTTAAGAAGATAGATCCAAATCCATGGTTGTGCACCAAAGTTTGTTCATCTGTAAAAGATGGTTATGTGGTTTACCGTGATGCTTCGCACATATCGGTTGCTGCAGCCTCGGCCTTAACACCACAGCTAGAGGCCGCACTGCGGGATAAAGGGCTTTTTTCCTAGCGCTATGGCAAGATGCGACACATGGCTGAATTGATTTATTATTGCGGAACCATGGATAGCGGAAAGTCAACGCTGGCTCTTCAAACCGCTCATAACCATCAAAGCCGCGGTCGTACAGGTTTGATTTTCACCAACAAAGATCGTGCGGGCTCTGGAGTGATCTCATCCCGCCTTGGCCTTTCGAGCCCAGCCATTGAAGTAAATCCAGATCTAGACATTCATAAAATGGTTGTCGACAAACTGTCCATGGGCGAGCGTGTTGATTACATCATTTGCGATGAAGCACAGTTCTATGAGAGCACTCAAATTGATCAGTTAGCTCGTGTTGTTGATGGACTGGGCATTGATGTCTTCGCTTTCGGAATTCTCGCAGATTTTAGAACCAAACTTTTCCCGGGTTCAGCACGATTGGTCGAACTCGCAGATCGAGTCAACACCTTGCAAGTTGAGGCTTTGTGTTGGTGTGGTTCGCGTGCGACCCACAATGCCCGAACAGTAGGGGGCGTTATGGTTGTCGAAGGTGAGCAAGTTGTCGTTGGTGATGTTGCTCCTGGTGCCGAAGTTGCTTACGAGGTTTTATGCCGTAGACATCACATGCGACAAGTGACCGCGCGAGTTTCACGAGCAGCGCATACATCTTCACTGCCACTTCCGTTTAAGGAGTAGTCCTACTTTCTAAATGGCATGAACAATCAACGCAAAAATAGGGGCTATCGCCAAGGCAGGTAGCAGGTTCCCTACCGCGACGCTTTTTATGTTGAGCAATTTCAATCCGATACAAATCAACATGATTCCACCGACTATTGTCATTGCGTCAATCTGATACCCAGCAAGAACTTCGCCCAAACCAAAACCAATAACCGTCCAAACTCCCTGATATATCCCTACCGGAATTGCCGATACTGCTACTCCCCAACCGAGCGAAGTCGCAAAGGCCATGGCTGCAAAGAAGTCGAGGGTGCTTTTCAGGATTAACTGATCAATACCTGTTCCCATTCCGTCACTGATGCTTCCAAGGATCGCAAGAGGACCGATGGCAAATAACAATGACGCCGCAACAAAGCCTTCAACGAAATGAGATTCACTGGATGCTTTGAATCGCACCCGTAGATTCTCACCTAGAGCATCTAATTTATCTTCAAGCTTTAATGCAGATCCGACCAGGCCACCGATTAGAAGTGATCCCAGAACCACTAGCAAACCCCAGCCCTGAGGCAGCGCCTTGTTGTATCGATCTGACCATAAAGGAATGAGCGCTGAAGCCGCACCAAGCAAAGTAACAAGGCCAAGGACATCAGTCAGAAGATTTCTAGTTCTGGTCGGCATTCTATTTCCAACAAGAACCCCAAGAGATGCGCCTGAAATAATCGTGATGATGTTGATAATCGTGCCAGTGCCGGGAAACATTAGATGATTATACTCATTCAGTGTCTAATCCGTTTATAGAGTTCTTGCGACCACATAAAACTGTTCCACATACGCCTTGGAGCGCACAATCGCGCTGGGATCTCAAACCTTCGCGTGTGTCAGTTTTATTCTTTGGCCTTTTCATATTTGGTCTAGGCGATTCACTTCTAATCCAAAGCACAATTGGTAATGCACCATGGTCTGTCCTGGCACAAGGCGTCTCTGGCAAGCTTGACATCACAATGGGTTGGTCAACCTTTGCAATCAGCACAGTGGTCTTACTGTTGTGGATTCCACTAAAAGAGAAACCTGGATTCGGCACCCTTGCAAATATCGCGATCATTGCTGCTGCCATTCAGTTTGGCGTGACTTTTTTTCCCGAACAGGATAATTACCTAATTGCCATTGTCTATTGCCTAGTTGGCATCGCAATGGTTGGTTTTGGCTCCGCTCTGTACATCACCTGTGGCTTAGGTCCGGGGCCACGCGATGGGTTAATGACGGCTATCCATAACCGTTCCGGAGTTCGCATAGGTCGTGTCCGATTGGCCATCGAAAGCACGGTTTTACTCGCAGGGTGGCTTCTAGGAGGTACTTTAGGCTTGGGAACTCTCCTGTTTGCCCTTCTCATCGGCCAATCAATCGCAATTTCCCTGGGAGTCGTTTCTCGGGTTACTACCAGGTAACGCTTAGGATAAAGATCTTCCCAAGGGTTGTGCGCCCTATCGCACACGGGGTCGCAAACACCCCCGTTAACAAAATTAGAAAGGCACTACTTCATGCTGGATTCATATTTCAAAATCTCTGAAAGAGGCTCATCAGTAGCTCAAGAGGTTCGAGGCGGACTCGTAACCTTCTTCACGATGGCTTACATCGTGGCCCTTAACCCAATCATCCTGGCGTACTCACCAGATGCAAATGGTCAGTTCCTCTTTGGAGGCGCTGCACCTGCACCTGCAATGGTTGCGGCAACCACCGCGCTAGTCGCTGGTGTTCTAACAATCCTTATGGGTTCAATTGCTAACTATCCATTAGCGCTTGCTACAGGTCTTGGTCTCAATACTTTTGTTGCAGTTGGTATCGCATCAAAGATGACATGGGCCGCAGCTATGGGACTTGTTGTTCTTGAAGGTTTAATCATCTTGGTATTGGTGCTTACCGGTTTCCGTGTAGCAGTATTCAAGGCGGTTCCACCACAGATCAAGATCGCAATCTCAGTTGGTATCGGTCTATTTATCGCCCTTATCGGACTTGTTGATGCAGGCTTTGTTCGTCGTACAGGTAGCGGTCCAGTTCCAGTAGGTCTTGGAGTGAATGGAAACCTGGTTGGTTGGCCAACAGTGGTTTTCGTTTTCGGAACTCTTTTAATTGTCGCGCTAATGGTGCGAAAGGTTAAGGGTGCAATCCTTATCGGAATCGCATCAGCTACCGCCTTGGCTATTGGTATCCAGCAACTGTTCGACATTAAGCCAAACTTCACTCCAGGAAACCCTCCAACAATCGTCGATGGCGGTTGGCAGTTAGGTATCCCTGCAGTTCCAAAAGAGGTAGTGGCCGTTCCAGAGTTCGACTTCACTGGACAGTTTGACCTCTTTGGTGCATTCAGTGTTGATAATGTTTCATTGATCGCAGCAATCCTTCTTCTATTCACACTATTGCTATCAGACTTCTTCGACACTGTCGGAACAGTCACCGCAATCGGTCACGAATCAGGTCTTGCTGACAAGGATGGAAACGTCGACAACATCCAGAAGATTCTTTTAGTTGACTCTGTAGCAGCTGCTGCAGGTGGAGCTGCGGGTATCTCTTCAAACACAAGCTACATCGAATCTGCAGCTGGTGTCGGTGAAGGTGCACGAACAGGCCTTGCATCAGTCGTTACCGGAATTGCATTCCTTTTGACGACTTTCTTAGCACCACTCGTTGCAATCATTCCTTATGAGGCTGCAACTCCTGCTTTGATCATCGTTGGATTCCTAATGATGTCTCAGATCAAGAACATTGACTGGGATGACTTGGGAATCGGAGTTCCTGCTTTCCTAACAATCATCTTGATGCCATTTACTTACAACATCTCTGTAGGTATCGGTGCCGGATTCATTACACACGTAGTGATTCGTGTTGTTCAGGGACGTGGCAAGGAAGTTCATCCTTTGTTGTACTTCGTATCAGGTCTATTCATGATCTACTTCCTATCTTCACCAATGAATGCTTGGTTTGGATAAGCTCTAGTAAAGGAAAAGCCCCTGGGAAACCGGGGGCTTTTCTAATGCCATACAACCGCCGGCAAACCTTTCAGAGCTAGTTTTGTGTTCACCTGTGAAAAAGGTTGTGAGCCGAAAAAACCCCGGTACGCGGACAAAGGGCTCGGATGAACCGAAGCCACTACCGACTCTTCAGGGAAATACTTCTTGAGTTGCAGTGCGGAATTTCCCCACAGCACAGCAATTACATCTCTTTCTCCAAGTATCTGCGCAACTGTCTCGGTGACAGCCTGCCACCCTAAACTGTCATGAGCCATCGATTGTCCAACTTCTGTGGTGAGCACACGATTAATAAGCATGACACCTTGATTCACCCAATTGCTCAGGTCACCGTCGCTTCTAGTGATTCCGAGATCTTCGTTAAGTTCCTTGTAGATATTGCGCAGTGATGCTGGAAGCGGTGAGACTGATGAATCAACAGAGAAAGCCAAACCGTGCGCATGACCTTTTGTTGGATAAGGGTCTTGACCAAAAATGACTACCTTGGTCGAAGCTATTGAATCACTTAGGGCTCTGAAAACACGATCAAAGGAGGGAGCGATTTCACGATCTTGGATAAATCGATCAATACTTTCAATTAATTCTTTATGTCGCGCTAGTTCGCTTTGCCACTCAGGGTGGAGCTGATCAAACAGAGGCACGGGCAAAGAATCGGCCTGATTCGGGAGTCACTGTGATTGAGGTTCCAAACACCGCTGACACATGTTCTGAGGTAATGACCTGTTCTATGGGTCCCGAGACAGCAACTAAACCATCTTTGATAAGTAAGGCGTGTGTTGTTCCGACCGGAATTTCTTCAATATGGTGTGTGACCAAGATTGTTGCAGGTGCTAACGGATCAGCGGCAAAATTAGCAAAACGACGCAAGAGATCTTCTCTGCCTCCCAAATCAAGACCGGCTGCAGGTTCATCCAATAACAGAAGTTCAGGATCGGTCATCAAAGCTCTTGAGATCTGCACCCGCTTCTTCTCGCCTTCACTGAGCGTTCCGTAGAGACGGTCACCAAGTTCTCGCACCCCGAAATTCGTTAGTAATGCCATGGCGCGGGATTCATCCCAAAGATCATAACTTTCGTTCCAGCGACCCAGAATTGCATACGCGGCGGTGAGCACCACATCCTTGACTGTTTCATCATGCGGAATATCTTCAGCGATTACAGATCCACATAGACCAATTCGAGTTCTTAATTCAAAGAGATCTACTTTTCCCATTTGTTTATCCAGGACCGAAACCGTGCCCTGAGTTGGAAAAATCTTGGTCCCTAAGATTTGAAGAAGGGTTGATTTACCCGCTCCATTTGGTCCAAGTACTACCCAACGCTCCCCTTGTGAGATTGAGAAATTGATAGGCCCAAGGATTAGTCGGTCACCTCGGCGAACCGCTACCTCGTTGAGAGTGAGAACTGAGCTACTCATAGATGCAAAAGATACTGCTTAGAGCACTTAATCTCGCGCAAACCTCACTAAAACTATTAGTGATTCACGCTAACCTTCTCTTCTTATGACAACAAACAGCCCGAATGCCGAGCAGTTCTCCGGATTGATCCTACTTACCGGTGAGGATAAGCCTGGCTTGGCACACTCACTCTTTGAAGCCCTGTCGCCTTTCTCTGTCGCAGTGATCGACATCGACCAAATCATCATCAAGGAACGTTTAATTTTGACGGTCCAGATATCACTCAACCAGGCCCATCAAAACGCAATCGAGGAAGACCTCAATTCTCTGGCGCAGACTTTAAATGTGGATATTGCTGCTGTGTTTTCTATGTCAACAATGCCAGCTCAGAAACCGCAATACTTGACATTAACAATGAAATCCGCGAAGTTGCATCCAAAGCATTTGGCCGTGGTTACCGATTCACTATTAACTGCAGGTGCCAATATCGAAGACATTTCGCGAGCTGCAGCAGATTCCTTTGCAGTAGCTATCAAAGTTTCTGGGATTTCAAAAATTCAGTTAAACGATGTGTTAGCTAGTACTGAGTCAGAAACAGAGTTTTCTCTGATTAGCGGTAACTAAGAAAGATGACCGTGAAAAGGTTAGTTCAGTTAGATGTTGATTCCACTTTTATTCAACAAGAAGCTATTGAATTACTAGCGGCGAAAGCTGGCGTGCTAGAAGAGGTTTCTCGAATCACTGCAGCTGCAATGCGAGGCGAGTTGGATTTTGCGCAAAGTTTGGTGGCTCGGGTCGCTTTGCTTCGAGGTTTGTCCGAAGACTCTTTTGTACGGGTGCAGCAAGAAATTACTGTGACCGATGGTGCTGCCGAATTAGTCACTCTCTTGCACCAAAAAGGTCATTGTGTGTCTTTGGTTTCAGGCGGCTTCACCAATATCTTGCAGCCCATAGTTGATGAGATGAAGATCGATTTTTACAGGGCCAACACCCTCGAAGTCGTCGAAGGTAAATTAACGGGCAAGGTGATTGGAACAATAGTTGATCGTGCCGCCAAAGCCGTTGCATTACGTGAATTTGCCAGCGCTTGTGGTGTCGATCTCTCCAACACTGTAGCCATCGGAGACGGCGCAAATGACTTGGACATGATGGAAATTGCCGGAATTAGTATCGCCTTTAACGCTAAACCAATCGTTGAGGCGGCCGCGGATTACTCGATTAAAGAGCCATCTCTACGATCAGTCGTCTCGCTTATAAACTTATAAGCTACAAACGACAAGCGTGAATATCAGTAACTAATATTCCTCGTGCGCCAAGTGCCCAAAGTTCATCCATCACTCGATTAGTTTCTTTGCGCAAAACCATCGCTCGCACTGCAACCCAATCAGCTTTTTGCAGAGGTGAAATAGTCGGCGATTCCAAACCTGGTGTTATAGCGCAGGCCTTATCAACCAGGGTCTTAAGAACATCGTAGTCCAACAAAACATAGCGTCTTGCGGTTACAACTCCTTGAAGTCGTCTGATCAGAACCTCTAATCCCGTAGGAATATCAGCTCCCTTTCGCTTAATGACGATCGCTTCACTCGTTAAAATTGGTTCGCCAAAGACCTGAAGTCCAGCTTGGCGCAAAGTACTTCCGGTGCTAACAACATCGGCGATCACATCTGCGACGCCAAGTCTGACTGAACTTTCAACCGCACCATCTAGGCGAACAATTTCGGCTTTAATTCCTAATGAAACTAGATTATGTTCCACAAGACCTGGGTAGGCAGTTGCTATTCGTTTTCCTGCAATGTCACTTACCCCCCACTCCTTACCGATAGGAGCAGCAAATCTGAAGGTGGAACTTCCAAAATCGAGTGAGAGTATCTCCTCAGCTGGTGCCGCTGAATCGATCAGTAGATCTCGTCCGGTTATTCCCGCTTCAAGCTCGCCGGAACCAACATAAACTGCGATGTCACGAGGTCTTAAGTAATAAAACTCGACTGAATTATCGGGATCAATTAGTACTAGATCACGAGCATCGGTTCGCTGCCTGTAACCAGCCTCCTTTAAAATTGAGATGGAACTTTCAGCCAAAGATCCTTTATTTGGAACAGCGATTCTTAACATGTGCGCCCCTTACAAATACTTGTAAACATCGTTGATTGATAACCCGCGTGCCAGCATCAATGTTTGAAGGTGGTACAGCAATTGACTAATTTCTTCTGCCAATGCCTCATCACCTTCGTGTTCGGCCGCTAACCAAACTTCTCCAGCTTCCTCAAGAATTTTCTTGCCGATAGTGTGAATGCCACCTTCTACAGCTGCAACTGTTCCTGAACCTTCAGCTGCGGTAGCCACTTTTTGACTCAACTCGAGCCATAGCTCATCAAAGGTTTTCATAGTTTAAGTTTACTAGGGCCGTTAAATACTCGTTGCGAATTTTCTGATATCAGTAACCATCTGTGCTGGATCAGGGGCGTTAAAAACTGCACTGCCAACCACAAAGGTGTCCGCCCCTGCTTCTAAGGCCATCTCAATGGTTTGCATTGAGATACCCCCATCAACCTGCAGCCAAATCGGCCGATCTCCGATCATTTTTCGGGTTGTGCGAACTTTGTCCATCATGTTTTCCATGAACTTCTGTCCCCCAAAACCTGGTTCTACAGTCATGATTAAGAACATGTCCACCAAGTCGATTACATCTGCGTATTGTTCAATTTGAGTGTTGGGCTTGATGCCAAGGCTGGCCCGAGAACCTGCATGTCTAATGTTTTTGAGTGTTTGTGGGATGTTCTTAGTCGCCTCTGCGTGGATAGTTACAGAGGCACAACCAAGTTCTGCGTACTGAACCGCTATCAAATCAACATCGGCCACCATCAAATGGGCATCGACTGCAAGTGAGGACTCGGTAATTATCTTTGAAGCCGCTTCAAAATCAAAAGTAAAATTTGGAACGAAAACATTATCCATAACATCCAAATGTAGAAGATCGGAAACCTTTGCTATTGAATCTATTTCTTCATTGAGTCGTGAAAAATCAGCATTAAGTATGCTTGGCGTGATTCTGATTTCCTTGGTCATGAAACTATTTTACTCGCTACTCTTTTTGAATATCGCCAAATACATGGCATCTGTGCCGACTCGGTGGGTCCAAAGTGACATTGCCTCATCTCGAAGACCACCTTCAAGATTTTCTGGCACAAAAGGTCCAACCGAAATTTGCTCGACATTAGTGAACTTCTTTTTGATGTCAGCTACCTGTATCGAGGTTTCGGCAAGATGAGGTGAACAGGTTGCATAACCCAGAACGCCACCGACGTTAAGGGCAGAAATCGCGGATTGAATCAGTTCGCGCTGCAACTGAGTTAACTCACGCAGATCTTGCAGCGTGCGTCTCCAACGAACCTCAGGACGTCGACGCAACGCACCTAATCCCGTGCATGGCGCATCAATCAAAATTGCATCAAATTTTTCTTCTCTACTTCCGAATTCACGGCCATCACCGACAAGAACTCTGTCGCCATTAACCACTTGGCGAACCAAATCGGCGCGAACAGCTGAAACCTCATTGGCGGTGAACTTGATACCTCGAGCGCGAGCAATGCTTGAAAGTAAAGCTGCTTTACCGCCAGGACCTGCGCACATATCTAGCCAAGAGGAACCAGATGCAGAAGCTGCAAACACGGATGCAACTAACTGGGAACCCTCATCTTGAACACCAATCTTTCTTGCTTTAATCAAATCAAGCGCCCCTGGATTGCCTTTCCAATGTGCACCAAATTCAGAGTACGAAGTTGGCTCAGCGCCTATGTCTATCAAATCCTGCTGGGTCGAGATACCGGGCCATGAGACCAAAGTTGGAATCGCGGCTTCATTGTTGATGGATAAAGCTGCTTCGACTTCGGTCCAATCCTTTAACAGGTCGTAATAAGCCGAAACGATCCAAGTTGGATGTGAGAACTGAATAGACATACGTTCCACTGGATCATTGATCAGCGCTAAAGGAGCGAACCAATCTTCTTGTGAAGTACGGGTCACATTTCTCAGAAGTGCGTTGACAAAACTGGCTTTAGATTCGCCTAATCTCTTGCGAGCAACTTCGACTGTCGATGCAACTGCGGCGTGATCAGGAACCCGCATCTCATGCAACTGATGCACGCCCAGCCTTGCGACATCAATGATTCCAGGATCAACTTCGTTCCAGGGTCTGTCACTTGCCTGAGCTAATACCCAATCGTGCTTTCCTTGCATCCGGATCGTTCCATACAGCAGTTCGGTGACTAATGAACGATCCCGCTCATCTAATTTGCTTTCATTTAGTGCTTGCGGAAGCAATAGGTTGGAATAACCTTCATTACGATTGACTTCAGTCAACAAATCAAAAGCCAACAGACGTGAAGCTTCAGGCCTTGGGGCCTTAAAGGTATTGCGGCGTGCTTCAGTCAAAACTTTCTCCACCTATTAAATGAGCTCCTCGCGCCCAGTCAGCAGCACTCATCTCTTTCTTGCTCGCCGGAACGACAGTTAATAACTCTATGGAACCCTTGTTTCCGCAACCAACTATCACCCTTTGACCATCAACAACGATCTCTGCTGGTGGCAATGGTTTATCTTCAACAATAACGGCCGAAGTAATCTTGAAAGATTCATTTTTCCACATGCACCAAGCTCCTGGTTCATAGGTGAAGGCCCGAATAGCATTGATTAAGACCTTCGAATCTTTTGAAAAATTCAAGAACGCTTCCTGCTTAGTTATCTTCGGAGCCAGACTTACTTCTCCCTGTTGAGGAAAAGGTGAATCGCCGTGAGAAATCATGTTTAAAGCGTCGCGAACTGCGGCAGGACCTTCCTGGGCTAAGGCTTGCAAAAGTTCAGCACTCCGCCAATTTGGATCTATCGCAATTGAGCGTTGTGAATAAATTGGGCCAGTGTCCATTCCTTTTTCAAGTTGGAATACCGACACACCCGTTGAAATTTCTCCGTTTTGTAGTGCTCTTTGTGCAGGTGCCGCGCCTCGATAGGCCGGAAGAAGCGAGAAGTGCAGGTTTATGAATCCATGCTTCGGTAGATCCAAAATATGTTCGGGAAGAAGAACCCCATAACCAATAGTCACTACACAATCTAAATCATCGATGATTCCAATTAATTCATCGGACGCTGAAGGTTTCACAACAGGAACATCGTTGGATGAAGCCCACTCCCCTACGACACTTTGTTTAACGACACGACCGCGACCAGCTGGCTTGTCAGGTTGGGTTATCACCAAAGCTATTTCGTGTTCGCTCGAAATCAACCATTCTAATGTTGGGATGGCAACATCCGGAGTAGCAGCTACTCCGATGCGCATTAGGTGTTCCGTCCGAAAATCGAGTGTGGTGAATCCTTAACCTGAATTGATTGGCCCTTTTCCGAAGCCAGATTAAACCATTCAGATTCACGAATTTCCTTCATGGCTAATTTACGATCCTCTGCCGACAACTTGTCTATAAACAAGATGCCATTGAGATGATCGGTTTCATGTTGAAGGGCTCTGGCCAGGAACTCAGTTCCTTCTACCGTTATTGGTTCTCCGTACATGTTGAATCCCTTGGCCACTGCACGCATGGCTCGCGGAGTTTCATACCGTAATTCGGGAAAAGATAAGCAGCCTTCTTCACCTTCTTGCGTCTCTTCGCTCAGAGTCAAGCTTGGATTAATCAAGTGACCCAGGTTTTCATCAACATCCCAGACAAAGACGCGCAATGACACCCCAATTTGCGGCGCTGCAAGTCCAGCCCCTGGCGCATCAAGCATAGTGTCAGTTAAATCCTTAACCAGGATTCTTAGTTCCTTGTCAAAATCCACGACTTCTGAAGCAGGGGTAGTGAGAACCGGGTCTCCAAAGTAGCGGATCTCTTGAATCGACATGTATCAAGTCTACCAATCTCTTACAGCGAATATGGATCGATTCTTAGTGTGAGCAAATCCTTTTTTGCGATACTTCGTTTTCTTTGCAGTTCATGCAAGATTTTGGCCAGATCTGAACTTTGCTCATGCGAAACGTGCACAACAATCTTTGCTTGCCCTTTCGCCAAAATCGTAGGACCGAAGATTCGAGTGCTGGAAGGTATGCGAGCATCCTCTAACGCCTTCTTCAACCCTGAAACAATCGCGGGCGCGGATGATTGTTCAGTTACTAGAACGGCGGACATCACTGACGGTGGCAGCATCAGCTCAACTCTTTCCGTTAGTTCTCGCTTTAATAATGGTGCGATATTCCACCTGGCTATTGCTGCAACTATGGGATGGGAATCATCAAGTACCAAAAGCACCTGCCCCGTGTTGCTAACCATAGAGGCGGTCTCAAACAAAAGCTCTCGTGCGCGTTCCTGTCCGTTAACATCGGTGTGAGAGAAAAATCGAATCGCATCTAGAACTACTACCGCCGCATATCCGCCTTGAACATACGGTTGCGCGCCTGGTGTAGCAAGGACGAGTGCTGGTTTAACTTCCACATTCTCCTTTATGACATCGCCAGCAGAAATCACGACTGGATACCCTGGGAAAGCGCGAGAAATTTCTTCGGCTGCCCTATCTATTCCACGGCCCGCCAGATATTGCTTATCCCGATCACAATAACTACATCTCCATGTAGGAAATCCGGTTCCGCAATGAACGCATGTCGGGGCTAACCCCTTTGCTGCAACACTTAATCTTCCACCACACTTACATAAAGCAACATTTCGACAGTGTGCACACAGAAGCGCATTTCCATATCCTTTGCGGGGCGCGACGAAAAGCACGGGACCGTTCTTGAGAGCCTTCTTAACTTCTGAAAATATTCGACCAGGCAACAAAATTCCATCAGACGGAGTAAAGGCTTGAACATTAACTTGTGTTCGTTGATTGTTAAATTTGATAGTCCTGGCATCAATTTCATTGGCAACTCGAACCGAAGGTGCGTACCCAGTCAAAACAAGGGAAACCCCCTCCCTTTCAGATCTCATGTGCGCGATTGTGGATGAACTCCAACCAGGAGAACGTATTTCGTAGTGATCGGGCGAAGACTCTTTGTAGATGATAATTGCAGCGAGATTTCGAACCGGAGTAAATATTGCGCTACGAGTTCCAACAACTACTGAGAATTCAAGACGTATAGAAAGCAGAAAATTGCGATAACGTTCTTCGCGCGTCGATGCACTGGAAAGCTTTAATACATTGTCAAATTTGGCTGCCAAACTTTTGATTATCGCGTTGACATCCTTTTCATCCGGAGCGACGATGAGCACTGATCCCGAAGGATTGAATTCAGCGACTATTTCAGCGATCTGCTCGTGAGGTGGCGAGAAAGGCGTGAAGCTTTGATAGAAAGAATTCTTCTTCGTTTTCGGATTAGTAGAGGCTTGATGCACCACTGGTAATTCCTTGTCCACGCTAGCAACTCGTGGGGGTATGGCCGAACGGAGCAAATCCCAGGGATCGCAACAATAAAATTTGGCAGCCCGATCGATTAATTCAAAGGTTGTCGAAGTCGCAACAGGATGAGGTGACAGAACCTTAGTAATGGCCTTGAGAGTTCCCGCTTTTTCAGGATTTATGACACGATCAATAACTATGCCTTCAGTTTCACGATTTCCAAAAGGAAGCTGAACACGCACACCTGGAACAATGAATTCACTCAACTTTTCAGGCACCGAGTAGTCATACAACTGATCTAAATGGAATACGCCTGTATCAACGCGAACACGGGCAACGGGTAGACGTCCAGCTACTGGGCCCGAAGGCGCTGCTGCAACCTCGGCCCTTAAGCGAAATAGCCGAGGCGCTGCCACCGATTACTTAACTGCGTTTTGAAGTGCTGAGGTGCGATCGGTTCGTTCCCAAGCAAACTCAGGAAGTTCACGACCGAAATGACCGTAGGCACTTGTAAGTGAATAAATTGGTCGCAGTAGTTCAAGATCTCTAATGATTGCAGCAGGACGTAAGTCAAAGACCGATAAGACTGCTTCCTGGATTTTTGCTACAGGAATCGTTTCTGTTCCAAAAGTTTCAACGAAAACTCCGACAGGCTGTGCCTTGCCTATTGCGTATGCAACCTGAACTTCACAACGACGTGCCAAGCCAGCTGCGACTACGTTCTTTGCTACCCAGCGCATCGCATAAGCTGCCGAACGATCAACCTTTGAAGGATCTTTTCCGCTAAATGCGCCGCCGCCATGACGGGCCATTCCGCCGTAAGTATCAACAATGATCTTGCGACCGGTTAAGCCAGCATCACCCATAGGACCACCAATCACGAAACGGCCAGTTGGGTTGATCAATGTTCGTAGATCGTTCTTAGGTAAATCAATTGTTGAAATAATTGGATTGATTACGTACTCGATAATTTCTGGTGTCAATTTCTTTACTACATCAACTTCTTCAGCATGCTGGCTGGAAATAACAACGGTATTCAACGCGATTGCGCGGTCACCTTCGTACTCGATCGTTACTTGAGTTTTTCCGTCAGGGCGCAGATATGCAAGCTCGCCAGACTTTCGGACCTTAGTTAACTGTTGAGCTAAGGCGTGAGCAAGCCAAATAGGAAGCGGCATAAGCTCTTTCGTGTCATC
>Ga0222712_10001673_pt1 | contig 26834 bp, 22 predicted proteins | sample C33_657DmetaG_FD_165043 | JGI IMG/M metagenome (GOLD analysis project Ga0222712, IMG submission 165043) | Estuarine water microbial communities from San Francisco Bay, California, United States - C33_657D | ecosystem: Environmental > Aquatic > Marine > Unclassified | place: USA: California... | reverse complement strand
ATAGCTACGGCACTGAAGAAGTGATACGTAGAGGCAAGAAAATTTTTGCGCTCAAAAATATTGAGTTGGCAAAATTCGATCCTTTAATTGGAAGTATTCATTGCCGCGTCAAAGATGATGGCTATAGTACTTATTATAAAGTCACTATTGAAAATTTTAAAAGTGCCGCTACTTTATCATTGCGTTGTGGCTGTCCTTATAATTTATCAGAAGTATGCCGACATAAAGCAGCCGCCTTATTCTATATCCAAGATTTACTAGACAAGAATTTATTGGATTATAAGCCTGCTTCTTATAAAACTACCCATACTCAATTAAGAACTAAGACCTTAGATTTAAAAATGATTCGAATGCTTTGTTCAAAAGTCATATTTGAAAAGGCGGAACAAACATTGAAATCGGTTAGGCCTCATATTATTGAAAGTGAAAATGAAAAAGTAGTTGCAGAGATAGACGAAAAAGGAAAAACCTATCATGTTATTATTCAAAAAAATGAGGAACGTTTTTTTGACACTTCTTGCGATTGTTTGTCAGAAACTGAATATCCGCTCTGTGTTCATAAAGCCATGTTGCTACTGCAATTATTTTTACTAAAGGGAGCTGACTATTTTGAGACCATTCGTAACTGGGATAGAGAAAAAAATAAATTGCTGGCTTTATACGGCTATACCTTAGATGATTATATAGAAGATAAGTTTGAATTTATTTATCATGACGGAAAACCATTTTTGAAAGTATTAGACGAGAAAATTCAAAAAGTCAATGGTGCTAAATCTATCACCTTAAACAGACCAAGGTCCAATGATTGGGATATAGAAGAGCAAGATAGTGCAGAGAATGAAGAAGCTATTATTAAAGACAGGTTTGGTATTGTAATGCAGCACCAGCCTACAGTGTATCCTTATATTTCATTTAACGTCGTAAAAGGAGAAGTGAATGAAGAAGGCACTTCATTTATAGGCAAAGTAGAAAAAATTGATCTTGTTAAATTTATCACACCTAATTTAATTAAGGAAGAGGATAAAATCTTATTGCAACTCGTAAAAAAATTACAACCTGCAGAACTTTCTAAATTTTTAAATAAGAATTCTCCCTTCCAAGGCTTATGGGATAACATAGTGCATACCGATGAAGAAAGTTTACCCGATGAGACCAAGGAACTCATGCAAGAATACTTGCATCCTAAAATAGAAAAAGTGTGGAGAGATTTATCGGAGCATCCTTTTAGCTTTTACTTACCGCATAATAAACCCTTTACTACGGCCAATATGCAGAAGGCAGAATTGGTTTTTAATACCATTCAGCCAGGCTTTAGGGTAGAGAAGGAAGAGGATAGATATATTGTGTATGCACATGTAAGTTTACCCGAAGGAAAAATTCCTCTTGAAGACAACCACGCGAAGTCTAATTATATATTTCAATACCATCATCAGTTTTTTGTATGGAAACAAAGAGCCGATTTATTATGGGTAGAAAAATTTATGCCAGCGGGCTTTCATGAAATTACTTTAGACAAATGGCCAAATTATTTACAAAGCACTTTACTTCCACTTTCTAAACAGTATCAGGTATCATTAGACAATGTTACACAGGAGAAAATGAAAGGGGTTAAGCCGCAACTTCAAATTTTATTAAAAGAAAACGGGGACTACTTATTCTTTGAGCCCTTATTCGCTTATAAAGATATTGTTGTTACTAAGGAAGATGGTCCTTCAGTTATTCAACAAGTAGGGGACAAGATTGTAATACTTGAAAGAGACCTTGCAGCAGAGAGACAATTAATGAATATCATTGAGCAATTGCATTCTGGCTTTATTCGTCCGAACGAGGGCAATGTGCTTGCTTTAAAAGGCGCTGAAGTATTAAAAAATAACTGGTTCTTCTTATTTATAGATACCCTAAGAGAAAAACAAATTCCTTTATTTGGAACGGAGTACTTAAAACAATTTAAGTATAATACCGCGAAGCCTTCTACGCGTTTATATATTAGTAGCAATACCGACTGGTTCGATGCGAAGGTGGAAATATCTTTCGGAGAACAAAAAGTGTCTATACAAGATATAAAAACCATGTTGTCAAACAAACAACAATTTGTGCCGTTGAAAGATGGTAGTTTAGGAGTGCTACCAGAAAAATGGTTGAATAAATATTCTTTATTGTTTAAAGTGGGTGAGGGCAAGGCCGATACACTTAAATTAAGTAAGTATCACTTCTCTATATTAGATGAATTGTATCAACAAAGAGATGAAGAAGAACTTATTTTCCAATTAGAAGGTAAGTATGAAAAAATTAGAGAGCGTTATGCCATTGCAGACGTTACACCACCTTCACATTTAATGCCTATTTTAAGACCTTATCAAATAAGTGGCTTTCAGTGGTTGAATTATTTACACGATGTACAGTGGGGTGGGATCTTAGCCGATGACATGGGACTAGGTAAAACCATTCAAACCTTATCTTTCTTACAGCATTTAAAGGAAAAGAATGGCAAATTAGTAGCCTTGGTGGTTTGTCCAACTACGCTACTATTTAACTGGCAGAACGAATTAAAAAAATTCACCCCTAGTTTAACTTATCATATTCATCATGGTGGCACCAGAAAGAAAGCATTATTTCATGATAATAAAATTGAAGTCATCATTACTACTTATGGTACTTTAAGAAGTGATATTAAAATGTTTGTGGAAGTAGATTTTGATTATGTGATATTAGATGAAAGCCAGGCCATTAAAAATCCAGCTTCTAAAGTAACGAAGGCTGCTTGTTTATTAAAAGCCACTAATAAATTATGTTTAAGTGGTACGCCATTACAGAATAATACATTTGATATTTATGCACAGATGAATTTCTTGAACCCAGGTATGTTGGGTACAGTGGAATATTTCAAGCATAATTTCTCTATGCCTATTGATAAGTTTGACGAGCAGGAGCAAAAAGAACATTTGAGAAAATTTGTATTCCCTTTTATATTAAGAAGAACCAAGGAACAAGTAGCCAAGGACTTGCCAGAAAAACAAGAAATGGTATTGTACTGTGAAATGGGAGATGCACAAAGAAAAATTTATGAGGCTTATAGAAACGACTACCGCGATAAACTCATTGGTTTGGTAGAAGAAAAAGGTATTCAAAAATCACAGCTTTCTATTTTACAAGGCTTAATGAAGCTGAGACAAATTTGCGATAGCCCTGCTATATTAAAAGATGAAGCTTATCCTAATGAATCGGTAAAATTAGAAGAGTTAACCCGTGAAATAGCTGAAAACATTGGTGGTCACAAGGCCTTGGTGTTCTCGCAATTTTTAGGTATGCTTGCTTTAATTAAAGAGCAGTTGAAAAAACTAGGCATTGACCATGAATATTTTGATGGTAGTAGTACCATTCAAGAAAGAGAACGCGCTATTGAGCGTTTCCAAAACGATGATAATTGTAGAGTGTTCTTAATTTCTTTAAAAGCGGGTGGAGTAGGTTTAAATTTAACGGCTGCCGATTATGTATATATAGTGGATCCTTGGTGGAACCCTGCGGTGGAGCAACAAGCCATTGATAGAACGCATCGAATTGGGCAAACTAAAAATATATTCGCGTATCGTATGATTTGTAACGATACGGTAGAGGATAAAATATTAAAATTACAAGAGAGAAAAAGATCTTTGGCTAAAGAATTAATTTCCGACGAAGTGGGGTTTGTAAAATCTTTAACCAAAGATGATATTGCTTATTTATTCAGCTAGTAAGCTAGTAATTATAGAAAGAAATTATCTATTTCTTTCTATAATTATTTTGTTACCTATTTTATTAGTCAAAAATTATTTAACTTCTGCTGCAGCTATATTTGCTTTAGGGTTTTTTAAAAATTCATTCTTACATTCTGTAGAACAAAATCCTAAAACCAGTTTTTCGTAATGTGCTGTATCACTAATGCCTGCAGTAACAGGCATGCCACAACTAGGGTCTTTTTTATTATTCACTAATTCGACTGCATACGTTTTTTCTAAAGTAGTATCCATGGTGGCTACTTGACTGGTATCTGTACTATTTGTATTGGTTTTATCATTTGATTGACCGCATGATAAAAGCACTAAAGAGGCCATCACTAAACTTGTTCCAATTTGAATTTTCATAAATATTTTTTTACTTGAATGAGCAACAAAAATACGACTCTACTTGTCTATAAAAAACTAACACTCATTCATTTTCACGCTTATATTGGCCCATCTTGGGCTTCATAAGCAAATTATAGGCCTAGTGAGGCCTTATTGTCTATTTTATTATCTATTTTTACGCTCTCAATCCTATACAAAAGGAAGCTTATAATGAAACAGGAACAAATACATATTTTATTGACTAGTGCTTACAATGCACCAGTTCCTGTATTGAATGGACCGAGCCGACGTGGATTCTGATAGGACGAGCAATTGGCCCTTGCCCCTATCAGTGGAAAAACCCCAACAAAGAATTCAATTTACGCCAGCATTCTACTTTCCTAAATTTTAAAGCTAATTGGAACAGAAAATAATAGTACGTGTTGCCCATAGTGGCGATACATCTTTTGCAAATGCCATTACAGATGAAATGGCTTCTTCGGCTAAAGCGCGTGGTACAGGTATCGCTAAGCGAAGCCCAGACTATGTGGCTGCAAAAATTAACGAAGGTAAATCGGTGATTGCCTATACCGAAGACGGTACTTGGGTAGGCTTTTGTTATATCGAGGCTTGGCAGCATGGACAGTTTGTTGCCAATAGTGGTTTAATTGTAGCCCCTGCTTTTCGTAAAACAGGGATTGCTAAAAAAATTAAGCAAACTATTTTTCAATTGTCGAGAGAGAAATATCCTAATGCTAAAATATTTGGATTAACCACCGGTTTAGCGGTAATGAAAATTAATAGTGAGCTAGGCTATGAGCCTGTTACCTATAGTGAACTTACCGATGATGAAGAATTTTGGGCAGGTTGCAAGAGCTGTGTGAATTATGATATTTTAATGAGTAAGGAACGAAAAAATTGTATGTGTACAGCCATGTTATATGAGCCTATGCAAGAAGAGGAAATAAAAGAAGCGGCGGCGGAGTTCACTAACAATCCAAAATTATACGAACGCTTTATGAAAATAAAGCAAAGCAAATTATTAAACTGGTTTAGAAAATAATTAAGAAAATGGAAAAAGTAGTTTTAGGTTTTAGCGGCGGATTAGACACCACATACTGTGTTAAATATTTAACCGAAGAAAAAGGTTTAGAAGTACATAGTGTAGTAGTGAATACGGGTGGCTTTAGTGAAGAAGAATTAAAAAAAATTGAAGCACATGCTTATGCCTTAGGTGTGAAAACACATACCACTGTGGACGCGGTGAAAGGCTATTATGATAGTATTATTAAGTACTTAATTTATGGTAATGTTTTAAAAAACAATACCTATCCTTTAAGTGTAAGTGCAGAGCGTTTAAGCCAGGCCTTGCATATTGCTGCACATGTGAAAAAATTAGGAGCAAATAAAGTAGCACACGGAAGTACTGGTGCTGGCAATGATCAAGTGCGTTTTGATATGATTTTTCAAATTATGATTCCAGGTGTTGAAATTTTAACGCCTATTCGTGATTTACAATTAAGTAGAGAAGCAGAAATTACTTATTTAAAACAGAAAGGTGTGCAAATGAATTTTGAAAAAGCAGCCTACTCTATTAATAAAGGTTTATGGGGTACAAGTGTGGGTGGTAAAGAAACCTTAGAGTCGAAAGGTATTTTGCCTGAATCGGCATGGCCAACGCCTATGACCAAGCAAGGGCAAGAAGAAGAAATGGTGATTGGTTTTGAAAAAGGAGAAATTAAATCGGTGAATAATAAAACCTTTAGTCATCCTACTGAAGCCATTCAGTATATACAATCGATAGCATCAGCTTATGGTATTGGTAGAGATATTCATGTGGGTGATACCATTATTGGTATTAAAGGCCGTGTGGGTTTTGAAGCAGCAGGGCCCATGGTTATTTTAAAAGCACACCATGCTTTAGAAAAACATGTTTTAACAAAATGGCAATTATCATGGAAAGACCAACTTGCGCAGTTCTATGGCAACTGGTTGCATGAGGGTCAAATACTAGATCCGGTAATGCGTGATATGGAAGCTTATTTTACAAGTACACAAGAGCAAGTAACAGGAACAGTCTCTATACAACTTCATCCTTATCGTTTTCAAATTATAGGTATTGAATCGGCCAACGATTTAATGAGTGCGAAGTTTGGAAAGTATGGAGAAATGAATACAGGCTGGACAGGTAATGATGTAAGAGGCTTCACCAAAATATTTGGTAACCAAGTAAGTATCTTTCATCAAATAAAAGAATCGAATAAAAAGTAAACGATAAAGTATTATCGATTAAAGTATAAAATAACGAAGATGCAAAAACTAAATATAGGTATTGTGGGTGGCGCAGGGTATACAGGTGGTGAATTGCTGCGTGTATTGATTCGCCATGCGCAAGTGCAAATTAATTTTGTGCATAGTACTAGTAGTGCCGGTCAATTAATAAGTTCAGTGCATGCCGACTTATTAGGCGATACCGATTTAGTTTTCACAAATACTCTTCAAGATAATATTGATATTTTGTTTTTATGTGTAGGGCATGGAGAGGCGTTGAAGTTTTTAGCATCGAATACTATTTCTCCCAAAGTAAAAATCATTGATTTGTCTCAAGATTTTAGATTAGCGGCTAGTTCTAAACAAGGAGAAAGAAATTTTGTATATGGCTTACCAGAATTAAACAAAGTAGCTATTCAAAAAGCGCAAAATATTGCCAACCCTGGTTGCTTTGCAACGGCTATTCAATTAGGACTATTACCCTTAGCTGCAAAAGGTTTATTGAAAGAAGTGTATACTACGGGTATTACAGGTTCCACAGGAGCTGGACAAGGTTTATCTAACACTAGTCATTTTAGTTGGAGAGCGAATAATATTCAACCTTATAAAACTTTGGAGCATCAACACTTGTATGAGATACAAGAAAGTTTAGATCAATTACAAGGTCATCAAAATGCATCGGTTCATTTTGTTCCATGGAGAGGCGATTTTACAAGAGGTATTTTTGTAAGTAGTATTTTGGAAACTAGCTTAGGTTTAGATGCACTCAATAAAATTTATACCGACTATTATAAGGGTCATCCTTTTACCCATGTATCATTAAGTCCTATTGATTTAAAACAAGTTGTGAACACCAATAAATGTTTAATACATATTGAACAAAAAGAAAATAAAATAGTAGTGCACACGGCCATTGATAATTTATTAAAAGGTGCAGTGGGTCAGGCAGTACAAAATATGAATTTAATGATGGGCTTGGAAGAAACAGCAGGCATTCAATTAAAAGCAAGTAATTTTTAAAAAAAACAAAATGTCTTTATTTCAAGTATATCCATTACAACCTATTGCCATTACCAAGGCCTTGGGATCTCATGTTTGGGATGATAAGGGTACCGAATACTTAGACATGTATGGAGGCCATGCGGTCATTAGTATTGGCCATACGCATCCGCATTGGGTAAAAAGAATTGAAACGCAGTTACATGCCATGGCTTTTTATTCCAATTCGGTAATCATGCCTATTCAAGAAGAATTGGCAGCTGCTTTAAATAAATTAAGTGGCAAGCAAGACTATCAATTATTTTTATGCAATAGTGGTGCAGAGGCGAATGAGAATGCTTTAAAATTAGCCTCCTTTCATACAGGTAGAAAAAAAATTATTGCCTTTTCAAAATCTTTTCATGGAAGAACTTCTTTAGCTGTTGCTGCTACCGATAATCCTAGTATTATAGCGCCTGTAAATGAAACCGATAATATTATCTTCTTACCCTTCAATGATGTAGAAGCCTTAACAGCCTGTTTTGCAAAACAAGGTGATGAAATTGCGGGTGTTATTATTGAAGGCATACAGGGAGTAGCAGGTATATATGAAGCAAACAATATTTTTTTACAAACCATTCGTACACTATGTGATAAACATGGTGCAGTATATATAGCCGATAGCGTTCAATGTGGATATGGCCGTTCTGGTAAATTCTTTGCACATGACTATGCAGGCGTGAACGCCGATATTTATTCAATGGCAAAAGGAATGGGCAATGGCTTTCCTATTGGAGGCATTTTAATAGCCCCTCATATTAAAGCAAAGTTTGGTTTATTGGGTACTACTTTTGGAGGCAACCCTTTAGCCTGTGCTGCTGCCTTGGCGGTATTGGAAGTAATGGAGAAAGAAAATTTAATGGAAGCAGCCAATGAAAAAGGAAAAGCCTTAATGGAGGCTTTGAAAAATACTAAAGGAGTGAAGGCAGTAAGAGGTAAGGGATTAATGATTGGATTTGAAATGGAAGCAGGACTAGAAGATAGTAGAAAAGTTTTATTGAATAATTATAAAATATTTACTGGAGAAGCAAAGCCGAATGTGATTCGTTTATTACCTTCTTTATCTATAAGTAATGCTGAGATAGAACTATTTTTAAAAGGCTTAAGTGAGGCCACTGCTCAAATTTTAAATAAAACAGTGTAAAGTTTTACTATGAAACAATTTATATCAGTAAAGGATGTGCAGGATATTAATGCTTTAGTAGCAAAGGCCCTTGCCTATAAGAAATCGCCTTTTAGTGATAAAAAATTGGGTGCAGATAAACGTATTGGACTACTTTTTTTAAATCCAAGTTTAAGAACAAGATTAAGTACTCAAGTAGCTGCTCAAAATTTAGGGATGGAGCCCATTGTATTTAATGTTGATAAAGAAGGCTGGGCCTTAGAGTTTGAAGAAGGTGCTATTATGAATGGAACCACAGTGGAACACATTAAAGATGCAGCACCTATTTTAGGAAATTATTTTGATATACTTTGTATTCGTACTTTTCCAGGCTTAGTAGATAAAGAAGCAGATTACAGTGAAAAAATTATCAAACAATTTATTAAGCATGCAGGTATTCCTGTAGTAAGTTTAGAGTCGGCTACATTACATCCACTGCAATCCTTAACAGATATTATTACTATACAAGAATCGATAGCCTCTAATACAAGTATTAAAAATAAAAAACCAAAAGTGGTTTTAACATGGGCCCCCCATATTAAACCTATTCCACAATGTGTGGCCAATAGTTTTAGTGAATGGATGGGCGCATGGGGAGAAGCCGATTTTGTGATTACACATCCTGAAGGCTATGCACTCTCTACTGAATTTACGAAAGGAGCTAGTATTGAGCATAACCAAGACGAGGCTTTGAAAGACGCCGACTTTGTATATGTAAAAAATTGGAGTAGCTATGAGCAGTATGGAAAGGTATTAAGTACTGATGCAGCTTGGATGATGACGAATAAAAAATTAGCGCTTACTAGTAATGCGAAACTTATGCACTGTTTACCTGTTAGAAGAAATGTTGAATTAAGCGATGAAATTTTAGATGGTCCTAATAGTTTAGTAACTAAGGAAGCTTCTAATAGAGTTTGGGCAGCGCAAGCAGTTTTAGCTGAAATTTTAAAAACCAATTCTATTTAATTCAATTCGATAAAAACTTGTTCAATAAATTATGGAATCATTATATGTAATTAAAATAGGGGGCAATATAGTTGACAATCCAGCATTGTTAACTACTTGCTTGCAAGCTTTTGCGCAAGTAAAAGGCCAGGCTATTTTAGTGCATGGTGGTGGCAAAATGGCTACTAGTATGGCTCAGTCCATGGGTATTGAACAAACTATGATAGAAGGTAGAAGAATTACAGATGAAGCTACTTTGAAAATAGTTACCATGGTATATGCAGGTTATATTAACAAAAATATTGTTGCACAGTTACAAGCATTAGGTGTTTCAGCAATGGGTTTGTCTGGTGCAGATGGTAATTTAATACAAGCACATAAAAGAAAGCATGCAAGCATTGATTATGGCTTTGTAGGAGATATAGATGCAGTGAATACTCATTTGCTTTTACAATTACTTTCTACCAATACTAAATTAGTAGTAGCACCCATTACCCATGATGGTAAGGGTCAGCTATTAAATACCAATGCAGATACCATTGCACAAAGCCTTGCTACTGCACTAGCGACTAAATATAATGTGCATTTAATTTATGGTTTTGAAAAAGAGGGCGTACTAAAGGATATCAATGATCTCAGTTCAGTCATTGCGCGAATGGATAAACCCATTTACGGTTCACTTAAAGATCAAAAACTCATATTCGAGGGAATGATCCCCAAAATAGACAACGCGTTTGAAGCCCTCGATAATGGTGTAGCATCTGTTATTATTGGAAAGGCTGAAAAAATGAATGAATTAATTAATGGTACAGCAGGTACCACAATCACCAAATAATGTCTCCATCATCTACTATACATAATACAAATACAAGCGTCTTACAAAAAGACGCCATCGATTTATTAAAAAAATTAATAGCCATACCTTCTTTTAGTAAAGAAGAAGATAAAACAGCTTTAGCCCTTACTCAATTTTTTGCAGCTAGAAATATTAAAGTAAATACTATTAAAAATAATATCTGGGCAACCAATTTACATTTCGATGCAAATAAGCCTAGTATATTATTGAATTCACACCACGATACAGTAAAGCCTAATAAAGGCTATACCAACGAGCCTTTTAGCCCTATTGAAAAGGAAGGTAAATTATACGGGCTAGGTGCTAATGATGCCGGCGGTTGTTTGGTAAGTTTAATAGCTTGCTTTTTACATTTTTATGCAATGCCTAATTTGGGGTACAATATAATTTTTGTAGCATCTGCTGAAGAAGAAATTTCTGGTCATGATGGTATTGAATTAGTGCTTCCTCAAATTCCTACAATTGATTTTGGAATAGTAGGCGAGCCTACCAAAATGGAAATGGCTATTGCAGAAAGAGGCTTATTAGTTTTAGATGTTGTAGCCACAGGCAAGGCGGGTCATGCAGCTAGAGAGGAAGGCGAGAATGCAATTTATAAAATACTAGCAGACATAGAATGGTTTAAAAATTACCAGTTTGAAAAAGTGTCTGATTTATTAGGCAAGGTAAAAATGACAGTGACTGTTATAGATACCGATAATAAACAACATAATGTAGTGCCTTCTACTTGTAAAATGGTGGTAGATGTTCGTGTGAATGAACTTTATAGTTTTGAAGAAGTTTTGAAAACCATTCAAGAAAATGTAAAAGGAGAAGTAAAGCCAAGAAGTGTAAGAATGCGCTCTACTAGTATTGCACTTGATCATGTATTGGTGAAAGCAGGCAAGGATTTAGGTAAGGGCCATTATGGTTCTGTCACTACATCTGATAAAGCATTAATGCCTTTTGCTACCTTAAAAATGGGTCCAGGCGATTCTGCTAGATCTCATACAGCTGATGAATTCATTTATATAAAAGAAATAGAAGAAGGAATTGTTGATTATATTCAATTACTTGAAAAAATAGTTTAACCATGAGTAAGCTTTGGCAAAAAAATAATAAGGTATCTGATTTAGTAGAAAAATTTACCATTGGTAATGATCAGGCCATGGATATGTATTTAGCTAGTTATGATGTACTAGGTTCAATTGCGCATACTACAATGCTTGCAGAAGTAGGCTTATTAACTGCTGCAGAGCAAGCAACTATTAAAAAAGCCTTAGTCGCTATTTATGAAAAAATACAAGCAGGCAATTTTTCTTTAGACCCAGGAGTGGAAGACATTCATTCTCAAGTAGAAATATTATTGACTGCTTCTTTAGGTGATGCAGGTAAAAAAATACATAGTGCTAGAAGTAGAAATGATCAGGTTTTAGTTGACATTAAATTATTTTTACGCGCTGAATTAATGAATTTAACAGCCTCTGTGCAGGCTTTATTTAAAACCTTACAAGAAAAAAGCGAAGCCCATAAAAATGATTTATTACCAGGCTATACGCATTTGCAATTAGCCATGCCTTCTTCCTTTGGTTTATGGTTAGGTGCTTATGCAGAAAGTTTAGTAGATGATATTACAGTTTTACAAGCTGCTTATAAAGTAGTGAATAAAAATCCATTGGGCTCGGCTGCGGGCTATGGCTCTTCTTTTCCTATTAATAGAACGAGAACCACTGAATTATTAGGTTTTGAATCTTTGAACTATAATGTAGTGTATGCACAAATGGGCAGGGGTAAGGCGGAAAGAGTCACCGCTATGGCCATTGCCAATATTGCCGATACTTTGTCTAAATTAAGTATGGATGCTTGTTTGTTTATGAATCAAAATTTTGGTTTCATTCAATTTCCGGAAGCGTTAACCACTGGTTCAAGCATCATGCCGCATAAAAAAAATCCAGATGTATTTGAATTAATAAGATCTTATTGCAATAGAATAAAAGCCTTGCCCAATGAAATAATGATGATGACTACAAACTTACCTTCTGGTTATCACCGCGATTTACAATTATTAAAAGAGCATTTATTTCCCGCTTTTGCTCAATTAAATAATTGTATTGAGATGGCTTCTTTAATGATACAAAATATGGAAGTCAAAAAGAATATATTGGAAGATGCCAAATACCAATACTTATTTAGTGTGGAGGAAGTGAACAAACTGGTTTTAACGGGTATGCCTTTTAGAGATGCCTATAAGCAAGTGGGAGCAGCCATTGAATCGGGTAAATTTACCTATTCTACAGAGATAATGCATACCCATGAAGGCAGTATCGGGAATTTAGGTACGGCTATTATAGCCGAGAAAATGAGTTCGGTAGTGGCTGAAATGGGTTTTGAGAAAGTAGAACAAAGAATTACCGAATTATTAAATATCTAATGTATTTTTGCCTCCGCATCTATCTTTAAAAAATAGCATAATGAGTATAATGAAAAAACAAATTTTAGTATTAATGGCAGTTACTACATTGCAATTAGTACAAGCACAAACAAATACAAGGCCATCCCTTTCGGTGAAAACAGTTCCAGCTCAACTATTGAAAGTAGGAAATACTAAATTAACCATGAGTGTTACGCCCCCTTTAGTCATTAAAAATGTTAAAGACAGTGCCTCTTACGCATTGGGGTATAGAATTGCGCAAAGCTTGAATGGACAAGGCTTACAAAAAATTAATCTTGCTGTTTTCAATAAAGGATTATTAGCAGGATTCGAAGGAAAGTCAATTATTATTGATAGTATATTAGATTATTGTATTAAAACATACCAAGAAACAATGAGTGCAGAAAAATCAGCCGCTAACAAGTTAGCAGGACAAGAATTTTTAGCAAAAAATGCTAAAAAACCAGGTGTCGTTAGTTTACCTAACGGTATTCAGTATGAAATTTTAGTAGCCGGAAAGGATACTATTAAGCCTACTATAAAAGACAAAGTAAGATGTCATTACCATGGCACTTTAATTGATGGAACTGTATTTGATAGTTCTGTTCAAAGAGGAGAGCCTATTACCTTCCCTTTAAATGGGGTTATTAAAGGATGGCAAGAGTCATTACCCTTAATGTCAATTGGAAGTAAGTGGAGATTATATATCCCTGCTGAATTAGGTTATGGCGATCGTCAAGCAGGTCCAATGATTGGCCCAGGCTCTACTTTAATTTTTGAAGTAGAATTATTAGGCATCGAATAAGCTTTCTAAAAGTTTTTTAACAATAGGGACTTAATAGTAAATCATCTACTCATTAAGTCCCTATTTATAATTAAGATAAATATGCATCCCATGAAAAAATATCTATTCGCCTTCATTTTCTCTGTAGTCTTGTTTGCTTGTTCTCCGAACAATGTAACTATCGATTCATCTGTTGTAAAAATGATGGATAGTGCAGGTCTGGTGGGTAGCTTTGCTTTATTGGAAAATGGTACGGGTAAATTTACCATTGCTAATTTATCTCATTATAAAGACTCTGCTTCTTCTCCATTAAGTAGTTTTTTTATTCTGCCTACCTTAATTGCATTAGATAAAGGTATTATCAATCATAACCAAGCCAGTTGGGTGTCGATGGATTCTACTCCCTATTATCAAAATATAATTAATCAATTGGGAAGAAAAGAAATTTTAAAAATTATTGACTCTATACATTATGGAAAAGGAGTCGTGAGTGCTAATATGAATGAATTCTGGAAGGACGGCTCACTGAAAATAACGGCCGATGAACAATTAGGGTTAATCAAAAGGGCTTTTTTTAAAGACCTACCTTTTCAAAAGCGTTCTCAAGAAATTTTCAAAAAGATGATGGTGAAAGAAGAAAATAGTAATTATACATTATCGTATATCCACGCCACCGACAGTACTACGAATAATTCATGGGTGCTTGGTTTTGAGGAAGAAAATACACATATTTACTTCTTTGTTTTACATACAACGGGTAAAACAGCAGCTGCCAGTAACAATTCGGTAACATTGTTAAAAAAGATACTCTTAGAGCAAGGTTTTCTACAAGGCCTTCGTTAATATTTTAGACATTACTTCAATTAAATAATTATCTTTACGGTAGTTAATTATGGAACAGTACTGCAACTCTATTACATCTTATAATCGTTTAATTACACGCGAAGTAAAAGTGGGTAACCTCATTATTGGAGGAGGCCATCCTATTAGGGTGCAAACTATGACCACGACCGATACTTTAGACACTGAAAAAACAGTAGCTCAAGTAATTCGTTGTATTGAAGCTGGTGCAGAATTAGTTAGAATTACAGCCCCTAGTAAAACGGAGGCAGAAAATTTAGCGGCCATTAAAGCTTCACTTCGCGCGAAAGGATATACTACTCCTATTGTTGCCGATATTCATTTCACACCCAATGCTGCAGAAATTGCTGCCACTATAATTGAAAAAGTGAGAGTGAATCCAGGCAATTATGTGGACAAGAAAAAATTTGAACAAATTGAATATACGGATGAAGAATATGTAGAAGAGATTGAACGTATTAGAGAAAGATTCACCCCCTTAGTACTTATTTGTAAAGAGCATGGAACGGCTATGCGCATTGGAACTAATCATGGTTCATTAAGCGATCGTATCATGAGTAGGTATGGAGACACCGCCATTGGCATGGTAGAAAGTGCTATGGAATTTTTACGTATTGCAAGAAGTTTGGATTATCATCAGATTATTTTAAGTATGAAATCGAGTAATCCACAAGTGATGGTACAGGCTTATCGATTACTTATTCAACAAATGCAAAACGAATTCAATGAATGCTATCCTTTGCATTTAGGTGTTACGGAAGCAGGAGATGGTGAAGATGGTCGTATTAAAAGTGCCGTAGGCATTGGTACTTTATTAGAAGACGGCATTGGAGATACTATTAGAGTAAGTTTAACGGAGGATCCAGAATTAGAAATTCCAGTTTGTAAAGATTTAGTAAAAAGATATCCTGGTAATAGAGTCAAAGGCGCTGATATGATTCCGCCTATTACCCATTTACCCTATAGTCCCTTTGAGTATAAAAGAAGAGAAACCATTCAAGTTAGCACCATCGGATCTAAGTCGGTGCCAGTGGTAGTGGCTAATTATAAAAATAAAACAGCATTATTACCTGAACATTTAAATGCCATTGGTTATATATACGACCAGGCCATTGATAAATGGACTATTACCGATGCGGCTGCCGATTTTATTTATAGCCCCAACGAATTATTGTCTTTTGATTTGCCAGGTACTTTACGTGTTATAACATCTCCTGCACTTTGGGAGACTGCCACAGATACAAATAAGTATTTACCCTTATTTAATTTCAAAACTTATTTCCAATCGACTTATAAAAGTGATAGCATCAATTTTGTAGAAGTAGATTGTTATGGAAGTAAAAATGGCATTAGAGACGAGCAATTAGTTTCTATATCCAAGGATCCTACGGTTGTATTTTGTTTAAGTAGTACTTTATCACATGCCATGCCAGCGGTTAGAAGAATGATGATGCGCATGATGGAATTGAAAATTCAATCTCCTGTAATTTTAGTAACAGATAGTGCATGGCAAAGTACCGATGAGCACTTAATTCATTTTGCTACTGAAACCGGTGCACTATTATTAGATGGTTTTGGAGATGGCATTTGCATTGGTTTGCAAGGCAAACAAGTGGAAATAGATGCTAATGAGAATGAAGCAGGCGCTGAGTCTGGTAAGTCTAGTAAGGTATCAGGGAGAAATTATTATAATAATAATTCTGTAGAACAATTTTTAAATTCAACGGCTTTTGGTATTCTACAAGCTACCCGTACTAGAATTTCTAAAACAGAATATATTTCTTGTCCAAGCTGTGGTAGAACCTTATTTGAATTACAAGAAACGACTGCTAAGATTAGAGCAGTGACCAGTCATTTAAAAGGATTAAAAATTGCTATTATGGGTTGTATCGTGAATGGTCCTGGAGAAATGGCCGATGCCGATTTTGGTTATGTGGGAAGTGGAGTGGGTAAGATAACTTTATACAAAGGAAAAGAAGTGATGAAGCGAAATATTGATAGTGCAGTGGCAGTGGATGAACTTATACTTCTTTTAAAAGAACATAATGCTTGGATTGACTTAGTCTAATATGATTGACTAGTTTTTTATTTAATATTAATCATGTATCTACTCATTTATATTTTTGTTTATTTAATTTCACTACTGCCTTGGAGGCTGCTTTATTTCATGAGTGATATTATTGCATTGTTATTGCAACATGTTTTCAAATATCGCGCAAAAGTGGTGCAGCAAAATTTAGCCATTGCTTTTCCACAAAAAACAGCAAAAGAAAGACAAGCAATTGCCAATGAGTTTTATCAGCAGTTTACCGATTCCTTTATTGAAACCTTTAAACTTATTTCTATTTCTGATAAAAATTTTGAAAAAAGGTTTACCTCTAATGTAGAAGTCTTAAATAAATTATATGCCAGCGGTCAATCGGTTCAAATAATGGCGGGTCATTTTTTTAATTGGGAATTTGCCAATTGGGGTGTAGCTAAATATGGAAACTATCCATTCATTGCAGTGTATATGCCTTTGAGCAACCCTCATTTTAATAAAATTATTTTAAAATTAAGAATGCGTTATGGCAGCATCATGATTGCTGCTACTAATTTCAAATCTCAGTTTCATAAGTATGCTAGTCAAGGCGCCTATGCAATGGCTTTAGCTGCAGATCAAAACCCAGGTAATCCTTTGTCGGCTTATTGGGTGCCTTTTTTTGGTAGGCTTACCCCATTTGTAAAGGGACCAGAGAAAGGGGCGCTCTTAAATAATACAGCCCAAGTATTTGTACATTTTTACCGTGTCAAAAGAGGGTATTATCATTCTGAATATGAAGTCATGACTACTTCGCCTAATTATTTCAAAGACGGGCAACTCACTGCTTTGTATGTAAGAATATTAGAGGAGAAAATTAAAGCGAAGCCCGCTAATTATTTATGGAGTCATAGAAGATGGAGATACGAATACGATGCGAAGAAGCATGAAAAACTAGTAGTGCATTAGTTCAATAAAATATCGTCATCAGTAGGAGCTTTAGTTTTGGTTACTTCAAAACTAAATTTATCTTTCAAAGTTTGTACTGCTTCCCAACCACCAAGAACAACTCTTATATTATGAATGCCTTGTTTTTTTAAAAGGCTGGCAGCGAGTGTACTATTGTCTCCGTTTTCGGTAAGTATATAAATATTAAAATGCTCATCTAGTTCCGACATAGACCCAGGGTCACCCATATCTGCTAAAGGGAGGGATACTGAATTTTTAATGTGGCTTTTATCAAAGTCGGCTTCTGTTCTACAATCTAATACCATTAAGTATTCATCAAATGGAATATCCATGGCCAACTCGTCTACTTCCACGTCTATAATTAAATCGTATCTTTTACCTGCAGCGGTCCAACTGGCAAAGCCTCCATTTAAATAACCCTTAATGCCCGTGAATTCGGCCTTTGTAAAATAAGCAAGGGTTTCTGCTGCAATGGCTTCTTCTAGAATAAATACAATGGGGCTATCCTTTCTAATGATGTCCATGGCAATAGCATATTTAGCTGTTGCTGGTGTAATATGTATTGCATTAGGAATATAGCCTTCCATTATTGAGCTAATAGGTCTTGCATCAATAATTAATACAGACTCATCTTCAATGACTTCAAGAAATTGTGCTAAGGATAACTGCATACTATCCAACTAGTTGTTCTACAAATTTATTGATTTGCTCTAATCGATTATAATCGACTGCATAATAAATAAATTTTCCTTCACGAATAGTAGTTACAATACTAGCTCTTCTAAGAATTGCTAAATGTTGAGAAGCTACAGATTGCTCCAATCTTAATTTTACATAAATTTCTGTAACCGTTACTTTTTTATGTTCGTCAATAAGTTTAACTATTTGTTGACGAAGCTTATGGTTTAAAGCACGCAAAATCATAGCAGCTTTTTTGCTGTGTAGTAAATCTACTTTTAATGGACTTGCACCATTCGCTAATTGCAATTGTGGTAATGATTGGTTCATATTCTTTTATTTGGGGGTTAAATTCTATTACAAAATTACAATTAAATTTTAAAAATATAATTAATATTTTAATATGTAAAATATTAAAAGCATAGGTTTTGTGCATGAAATATGCCATCTGCTTAGATTATCTTATACAAACTAAGTTTAAAACCGCTCATCACATTTTTGAGCTAAAAATATTATATAAAAGGTCTATTTTTTGAAGAAAAACTCTTTTAAATAAGAGGGGCTGCTGTAGGCCGTGTCTTCAAATTGCGCACGTGTAAATGCGGCTTCTGCTAACTGAATGTTATCCAATATATTATAAGACTGCTCTGCAAAATGAAGGGCAGGGTCTTCCAATAATGTCTTGGCCTTGGTGGCGGCCGATCCTATACAAATTGTTGGATGATTCTCTATTAAATGAGAGAGATAGCTTGCATTTATTTCTATAGCCTGCTCTGCTAAGCTAGTATTTAACTTGCTATCATAGATGGCGCCGAAGACTTCCATTCTTTTAGCGTCTATCATAGCAAAAATTTGTACCTGCTCTTTTTTCTCGCTAAACCATGGCAGTTTTGATGCTGCATTTGCTAAAAGGGCAAGTGTAGACAAGCCAATGATTGGTTTATTCAATGCATAGGCAATGCCTTTAGCACTAGAGAGACCTACTCTTAAGCCTGTATAAGAACCTGGACCCATGGTCACAGCAATGGCATCCATACTATTTAAGGAAATGGAAGTTTGTACTACTAATGCTTCTATAGCTACTTGTAAAAAGGAAGCATGTGTTTGAAATACCTCGTTCTCTTTAATGGCAACTAAGACACCATTTTGGCTAATGGCTACCATGGCCTTTTCGCCAGCTGTATCAATATGTAATAGGGTTGCCAATTTCTTTGAAATGTTTTACAAAAATAGGTGGTGAATTGCGAGAAAAACAAGAAATTGCAATCTTAATTCAATATTATGTCAAAAGAAATCATTCAAACCAGTAAAGTGCCTACTCCCATTGGCCCCTATAGTCAAGCAGTTATTGCTAACGGATTTTTATTTGCTAGTGGTCAGGTAGCATTTAATCCTGCTACAGGCGAATTAGTTTTAACCGATATCCAAGCTGAGACAAGGCAGGTAATGGAAAATATTAAAGCAATTTTAGAAGAAGCGAAATTAAGTTTTGCCAACGTGGTAAAAACGAGCATCTTCTTAAGTGATATGCAATTGTTTGCGCAAGTAAATGAAGTGTATGGTAGTTATTTTACGGCGAATTTCCCTGCACGTGAAACAGTAGCGGTGAAAACTTTACCAAGAAATGTAAATATAGAAATAAGTATTACAGCGGTAATTGCTTTGTAATAAACTGATAACTTGTTTTAAGTACTAAATTTTGAGAGGGCTTCATTAATTGAAGCCCTATTTTATTATTAAAACAATTGGGAATACCACTTAAATTTTCAATGGCAATACTTTTTCTATCTGCAGGCGTGTATAATTGTAAATAAGGGTAGTTCATTAAAGGGGTTACTATTATTTGATATAGGTCGTTTTCAAGTATACAGGTATTTGTTCTAGCATCTACCAAGTAGCAATTATCTAAATGCAGGTCCTCTATTTTTTTACTTATTTTAAATTCGTTTTCATCCAATATTTTTCCTGTTGGAAGTAAACTGTCATTATACTCAATTTTGCCATTCGCTTTTAATGTAATTGAGGCATCATTAATACATGTTCCTAATATAAAATAAGGATGCCATCCGTCCATCATAGGAATGGTTGACCCGCTTAGATTAGTGATAGAGGTTTCCACCGTCACTAAATTATTTTTATGCAATTGCCATTTTATAAGTAAGCTATAAGCAAAAGGAAAACCTTTGTCTATCCCTTTGTATTGGTATATTAAATTTACAGTTGCCCCTTCAGCATTTGTCTTCGTGGACTGAACTGTGAATTCAGCGTCATAGAGTATGCCATGCAGCGCATGTTTTTCATGGTAAAACTTTTCTATGGTATAGGTAGTATCTTCTATTATATACTGTCCGTTTTCAAGGCGACATGAAAAGGGGCTCATTTTCCCCCCTCTAAATCCATTATTTTCAAAATCCCCCCAACCCTTAGAAAAATCATTGCCCTCCACTATTTCTAGTGCTTGACCAGCTTCCATCACCTGCCAACTATTTAATAAAGCTCCTTTTGTTGCTATCTCAATAACCGTTTGGGTACTTGTATCTCTTAAACGTAGAAGTTCAAAATGGCTAAGAGGGGCAATTTCAATTTCAAAAGACATAAGAAATGGTTTGAATGGAAAATTAAAACTATTCTATTAACTTTGGATAGTAATAAATAAAATATGTATAAAAGTTTATTTTTCGCATGCCTGTTTATCTCTTTAACCAGCCTTGGTCAAAAAGGGAATAAGTATGATAGTACTGTAAAAATGGGTAAGGCAGGTTACCGTATTACTTGTATGAATAGAAGTCTAGAACGTAATACCTTAAATATTAGACCCATTGGTTTTAAGTCGGAAGTAAGAGAAGCAAATCTTGAGTTAAGAGGAAGGGTACTGTCTACTGAAATAGATGATTTAAACAATGATGGCTTTCCAGATATTATCATTTTCGTATTGGATGCAAATGATAAACTAAGTCTTTTTAGTGTTGGATCAAGAGACAATGAAAGAATAGAGCCCATTTATTTTCCAGATATAACCAATGATATGCAATTGAGTAAAGGCTACAGAGGAAAGGATGAATACAAATTAGTAGAAGGCGTTTTATTTAGAAAGTTTCCCATTTTTGAATCGGATACCACTATTAAAAAGCCAACTAATAAGGTAAGACAAATTATGTATCGCGTAGTGACAGGAGACCAAGGTTCTTGGAGGTTTAAATCTTTCAAAAGTTTTGAAATGAATGCGGACTAAATTATTGCCCCTTGGTAATCACAATTTTTCCTACTGCTTTTTCATTGCCCATTTCATCTCTTACAAATACAAGGTAAATGCCAGTGGCCACTTTATTGCCCGCAAGAGATTTTCCATTCCAAATAGCTTGTCCACCTAAAGCGCGTGTTTCAAATACCAGGCTTCCACTAATGTCTGTAATTTTTACCAGTGCATTTTCTATAAGTCCTCTAAAAGCAATGGGCCCTTCGTAATTAGGAGCAACTGGGTTGGGGAATATTTTAATTTCGCTTTGAGGGGTAGCGCCTTCTGTAGCAAAACCTCTATAGCTAACCATTTCATTTGCTGTATTAAAAAATACATTTCCATATTGAGGCTCAATTAGAATTTGCAAAATAGTATCGTTGGGAAGGGGGCTATTATTTTTGGTGAAATGTTCAATGATGGCAGTTCCATCTGCTGTTAAAAGCCAGGCTCCATTTTGCGTACCTACCCATTTTCTATTCGCTCCATCAACAGCAATACAATTCACAGATTCTCTTTGTAATAATAATCCCAAAAACCCATTCGAATTTTTTATAGTAGGCAAGTAAGCATCACAAACATCTTTACTAATATCTCCGCAATTAAAAATACCAATACCGTTATCGGTGCCCACCCATACAGCGCCTGTATTGTCAAGGGCCACGCTCAATACATTGTTGCTAGGTAAATTCCCTGAAGACTTTGAAGTATTTAATTGTTTCCAGCTAGCAGTACCAAAATATTTATTGGATTGATATACGTATAAACCTTGATTGGCTGGTCCCGGTATCCAGGCCTGCCCTTGATGATTTACCACTATATTTTTCAAACCATTTTTAAGATAGTTTAAAGGAAGGGGTATACTTGTCCATTTATTATCTTGCTTTTGAACAAGTCCTTGTCCATCCTGTAAAGCCCAAAAAATTCCATCTGTAGAAAATTGTATTTGAGTAAAATTCCCTTTGTCTGAACTCGGGCTAATGGTTTCAGTCGTATTTTTATTTATAGTATAATGCAAAAGCGTATTAGCTGCTGAAAACCACCAGCTATCATCTACAGGGTCTATACAAGCAGCGCTAAGTATTGGTAAATTAGTGCTCACTAGCTTAGTATAATTTTTCCAACCAGCATCGGAATAGGCACTGAAGCCTCCTTTATTTGCACCAAAAGGAGCTAGTAGATAATTATTATTTACAAAACTATTCCCTCTAATTTTTTCAGCAGGGCCACCTAGGTTTATATTTTTAGTCTCTGTGTTTTTTATAATTAAACCATTCAGGCTGTCTGCAATCCATAAGTTGTTTTGATCTATTGCTAAATCAATAGGTATGGATAAGTAAGTTTTATCAAGAGTAGTTGTAATAGTATTATTGAAATTTAGATTTAACAAGCTTCCATTAATACCATCTGATTTTAGGATATACAAACCCTCTTTGTGCGCGTATGCATTATTGATGGAATCTGTGCTTGTTTGGTAAATTGGATCCGTTTTTGGCAACTGATAAATATTTTTACTACCTATAGCATATACAATATTATTATTAGTACTTAATTTTTTAATACCAGTGTAACCATTCATTTTTTTCCACTGGTTGCTATTGATATAATTATTTTTTAAAGCAGTACTAAATAAACCTTCTTCTGTTAATGCATATAAGCTATCGGCAGTACTTATTGTTTGATAAGTAATGGTGGCTTGCCTGTTATTATTGGCAAACCAAGTATCCTTAATTTCATGTTTGATTAAATCTATTACAACAATCCCAAAATGGGTAGAAACCAAGGCCCAGGGCCCAAGCATTTGAATGGAGTTTATTTTTTTATTTGCATATACTTTAGATAAGTATATGTCTGCAATTGAAAATATTTCATCCCCTTTTACAATATCAATATTGCTATTACTATAGGCAATCATTAATTGTGATTGCGCCTCATCCCAAGCGATGGCTGCAATTTCAATTTCATGTAGCCCAGTGGATTTACCTAAAAAGTCTATATTGTTTTTTGCATCAATGCTAAATACTTGATTCGGGGTAGCACCATAAAGAAGGTTGCCTTTTACTAAATGCTGTACAGATTTATTATTGTAATGCTCCCTCCAAGTTCCTAGTGGTACTAATTGGTTTTGAGCAGTAGCTTGTAGATATGTTGTCAAACACCATAATCCTAAAAAACATTTTTTAATGATGTTTTTAATTAAGTGAGGCATAGATGGCATCTTGAATTTTAGCTCTTAGATTAGACTCGCTAAAAGCTTTGTTATCTCTTGTGGGGTATACTCTATTGGATAGAAATATAAATAGCAATTCTTTTTCTGGATCGGCCCAAACGCAAGTGCCGGTAAAACCTGTATGGCCAAAAGTACTAGGGGAGGCGCTTAAACAAGGATAGGGGTCTTTAGCGGTGGCATTATTTTTTTCTGGTTTATCAAATCCTAAGCCACGACGACTATTACTCGTATTATACCCTGTAAATGCATCTACGGTACTGGCATTAAAATATGGTACGCCTTCCCATCTACCTTTATTTAAAAGCATTAAATATAATTTTGCTAAATCGCTTGCGTTACTGAATAGTCCTGCATGTCCTGCAATACCTCCCATGACGGAGGCGCCTTCATCATGCACAGCTCCTTGTATTAATTCATGTCTGTAATAATTGTCAAGTTCAGAAGCAGCAATATTTTGAATGGTTGTTTTTTGTAATGGTAAAAATCCGGTGGAAGCCATTCCTAAAGGCGCGTAAAATTGTTGTGTAGCATATTCATGTAAATTCATGCCTGTTACCTGCTCTACAATCATACCTAAGAATATAAAATCATTGTCACTATATACATATTTTCCGGGAGTGGTTACTACACTTCTTAAAATTTTATTTTTAATAGTATCTGACCAACTATCAAGTAAATACTTTGAAGGCGTAATCATTTTATGATGCGCATTATCGGGTACATTCGTAATAAGGCCATCTAGATAAGTTCCGTTAGGCGTAAGCAGGGCTTCATAAAATTTTATATAAGGGTATAAGCCTGCTTGATGTAATAATAAATCTTTCAAGGTAATTTTTGCTTTTTCATTCCCTAGCACCCAGGGCAAATAGTCGCCAATGGTTTTATTAATATCTACCTTACCTTCTTCCACTAATTTCATAATAGATACGGTAGTAGCACTTACTTTAGTCACTGAAGCTAAATCGTAATAAGTATCTAGGGTTACCGGCGCAGAGCCTTCTCCAGCGGTATAGCCATATGCTTTGTTGAAAATTATTTTATTATTTTTTGCCACTAATACTTGACAACCTGGAATAGCTTTTTTTTTAATAGCCTCTTCTATCATAGTATCAATAAAAGACAAATTAGGTGTAGAGGTAGGCGCTGAAATACTTGAACTTGATTCCATCTTATGACTACCTGTGCCAAAGGGTAAGTCTTCGCTCACCGTTACAGGAAGTTCACCTGTGGCTTGTATCTTTCCTTCTACCCATTGAAGTGCTGCTTCTTGAGTAAAGGCATTGTCCTCGTAGGCAAATAAAATATTTTGAATTTTGTTAAATTCACCTACTGCATATGGGTTACCAAATATTAAATGAAACCAATTATTGGGATGGGCTTCATTTAAAAATTGAATAAAGGGTGCAGGAATTTCAAAATGATTAGCCGGTTTGCGATTGTAATTATGTAATCCCACTATAACTTGATCAAACTGAGTCAACGATTTTTTGACTGTTTCAAGTGCAGTGCTATCCTTGGCGTTAACATAAAATATTTGAAAACCATATTTTTCAGTAAGTGACTTGGTTAGCAAATTAGGCTGCGCAAGGTTTAAGGCAATATAGGCAGTCTTTTTTTGAAGGCCAATACCCGCGTTGGTGCTAGGTTTTACAAAACTAAGGGACTGTGCTGTCATCTGTGATTTTAAAGCCGCTACCGATTTGTTTAAATCTGCAATAATATTCGTGGTGTCAATAGCTTGAAAATTACTTAAGCCGTATTTATATTTTGCTGCTAATATTTTTTTAACCCTGGCGTCAATATCTTTTTTAGTAATACGCTTTTCTTTGATGGCCAATTTTATTCTTTCAATAGACTCTCCAATATCACCAGGTAAGCAAAGCATATCATTGCCCGCTAGTATGGCTTGCACATTCGCTTCGCCTCTAGGAAAATAATTACTAATGGCCTTCATGTCTAAAGCATCAGTAACAGTTATACCTTTAAAGCCTAAATCTTTTTTAAGTAAATCATTGATGGCTTTATAAGATAATGATGTCGCATACTTGGGTCGGTTGTCAATGGCAGGTACCGACAAATGACCAACCATCACCGATTCAATACCTGCATCTATCAAGGCTTTGAAAGGCGCTAATTCCATTTCAGTTAATTGCTCCATGCTTTTGTTAATCATTGGAATATCAACATGAGAATCTACCGATACATCTCCGTGTCCTGGAAAATGTTTAGCCGTAGCCATAATGCCATTGTCTTGCATGCCTTTCATATAAGCAATACCATGTTGAATGACTCTTTGTTTATTTTGACCAAAACTTCTTTCGTTAATTACTGGATTACCTGGATTATTATTAATGTCTACATCGGGTGCATAGTTCACTTGTATACCTAATCTTTTGCATTGTGCTGCTACCGCAACGCCCATTTGATATACTAAATTATCAGAGGCAATCGCGCCTAAAGAAAGTTGTCTTGGAAACATCTCAACACTGTCTAGACGCATGCCCACGCCCCATTCTGCGTCCATGGTAATAAGTAGTGGTGTTTTAGCAATGGACTGATAAAAGTTGGTTTGCATAGCTTCTCTCACAGGGCCTCCTTGAAAAAAACATAAACCACCTACATTGTACTTTTTTATAATTTCTGTAAGTGTATCTAATTTTTTTGCATCCCAATTACTATGTGCTCTAATAATCATTAATTGCGCAATCTTCTCGTCTAATGACAATTGCTTAAATTGATGTTTAATCCATTTTTTTTCTGCCTTGCTTTGCGAAAAGCCCTGCGTAAGAAAAAATAAACAAAGTGTAAGAAGGACTAGTATTTTTTTCATGTGTAATTTTTTTATGCAATCTTTACTAATAGCTATTAGCGGTATTGCAATTTAAGGATAAAAAAAAACTTACCCTAGGTTAGGTAAGCTTTTTATATAAGTTAGGAGAGGGTAAGTCAAAGGCCTATGCCTTTGCTTCTTCTGCTTCAGCTTCGTCGTCTGCCTCTGGCAAGGTAGGTTCTACCTTATGCTTTTGCAATTGTGCAAACCATTTTACCATTTTCTTCATATCGCTCGCATACACTCTTGTGAAGTCCATATTGGGGAAAGTCTTTTTAAAATAGGCTTCTACCGATTTGGGATCTTTTTCATTAGGTAAGGCTTCCTTAGATTTACCCATGGCAATAAATACTTCCGCTAAAAATACGTTTTCGCGGGTCGTAAATACCTCAATACTCTCTAAATGAGAGAACTGATGCGCTCTTGAGCTTATAAATTGAGTGGCATCATTTTCTAGTGATTT